>Ga0210389_10000339_pt1 | contig 45580 bp, 47 predicted proteins | sample IncBWH28OmetaG_FD_160127 | JGI IMG/M metagenome (GOLD analysis project Ga0210389, IMG submission 160127) | Forest soil microbial communities from Barre Woods Harvard Forest LTER site, Petersham, Massachusetts, United States - Inc-BW-H-28-O ... | reverse complement strand
GCAAGGCGTATATAGATGAAGAGCACCTGGCAGAACAATCCACAGTTTTGCTGAACAACGGCACCTATATGATCCCGTTGCAAAACCTGGATGAATTAAAGATCGCGAGCGTACATTTCACAAATGCGTATGCCGCCGGGTTCGACAGCCTGTTGAGCAAGTACGATAATATCACCACATTTAATGGCAACACTTACGGGGCGCCAAAAAGCCTGAACGATCTTTCAAATGACCTCCGGTTTTTCAACACCATTATCATTCAGCTTAATGAGGCCGACCTGGATAACCCGGCTTTAGCCAGCTTTGTCAGCTATAATCAGAAAATAAAGAATGTTATCATAGCATTGTTTGGCGCCAGTAACGCGCTGGTTAAACTCAACAACTTCACGGTGCCGGTGATTTGGAGTAGTCGCGTTACGCCGGTATCGGCCTTTTACAGCGCGCAGGCAATTTTTGGCGGCGTGCCGGTCACACAAAAGCTTAAACAGAACATATCAGCTGTTTACCGCAAAGACATGGGTTTCACGACCGACAAAATACGCCTGCAATATACTGTTCCGGAAGAGGCCGGCATCAACGCCAATAATTTATTGGGTATTGACAGCGTTGCCAACGAAGCCATAATGGACCAGGCCACGCCGGGCTGCGTAGTGCTGGTGGCAAAGGACGGCAAAGTGATATTTAATAAGGCCTATGGCTACCATACCTACGACAAGAACGAACCCGATCAACTGACAGACATTTTCGACCTGGCATCCATGACCAAAGTTTCGGCGACAACCATGGAAACGATGCAGCTGTACGATCAGCATAAATTAAACATCGATACCACGCTTGGTTATTATTTACCCCAGGCGCAAAACACGAACAAAAACGACATTCATATCCGCGAAGTTTTGGAGCACCAGGCCGGGTTGATACCGGATATTCCGACCGTGGAGGCGGTTAAACCCACGGACTATACCGTGGATTCATCAGCCGCATTTCCAACAAAGGTGAACGAAAACTATTACCTGCGGAAGGATTATTTTAAGGACGTGATGTGGCCGGAAATCCTCAATTCCCCGCTCAGAACGAGGGGGCAATACGTGTACAGCGATTTGAGCATGATCATCATGCAGCAAGTAGTTGAAACGATTACGGCGACGCCCGAGAATGTTTATGTGCAACGGCAGCTATACGCGCCCCTGGGGATGCAGCGTGCCGGGTTTTTACCGCTTTACCGTTTTAAGCCGGACGAGATCATCCCCACGGAAAACGAACAGGTTTATCGTCATGCCCTGCTGGACGGTTATGTGCACGACCCGACGGCGGCCTTAATGGGTGGCGTGGCGGGCCATGCAGGCCTGTTTGCCAGCGCCAACGACCTGGCAATATTATACCAGATGATGCTGAACCGGGGCACCTATGGCGGCGTTCAATATATCCAGCCCGAAACCGTCGACCTGTTTACAGCGAAACAATCAGCCATCAGCCGCCGGGGGCTTGGATTCGACCGATGGGACCCGATCCCGGAGCATCATTACCCGTCCGAACTGGCTTCTCCTCAAGCCTACGGGCATACGGGATTTACGGGCACCTGCGTATGGGTAGATCCGAAATATAACCTGGTGTATATTTTCCTTTCCAATCGTGTAAACCCAAGCGTAAGCAACAAGCTGTCGAGCCTGAATGTCCGTCCGCGTATTCAGGACGTGATTTACCAGGCCATTACGAAAGGGATGTGATTTCGGATTTCGGATGTTCGATTTCGGATTTATCTAAATGCCCGTTCAAAATTCGTAAATTTGGATATGCAGCGGGTGTCGATAAATTCAGGGCAGAACCAAGTGTAAAATCCGAAATCGAACATCCGAAATCCGAAATAAAATGAAATACCTCACCATTCCACCGCCAGATTCGCTGAAACCTTTCGTGAGGTGCTTTTGGGTATTGGAGCATGATTTTGGAGAGTATGAAAGCAGCTATATTTACCGTTCAATTGCGGACAGCTGCGCGGAAATTGTATTTCATTACCGCGCGCGGTTTAGAGAACTAGGCAATACCGGGCAGCCCCGCAACTGGCTGTCGGGGATTCACTTTCAAACAGACCGCTATACCCGCTTCGAAGCCAAAGAAAGCTTCGGGATATTCGGTGTTTATATCTATCCGTTTGCCGTGCCATTGCTTTTTAATGTTCCTTCGGAAAAGACCAGCAACGAGCTCCTCGACCTGGACACATTTTTTGGCTTCGCCGGCCGGGAGCTGGAAGAGCGGATGATGATTGCACCAGATAATGAAACGCGGGTAATGATATTAAGCAATTTCCTTGAAAAATGCCTTTCGCAGGCGCGTATCCGGGATAATACCATCGCGGCGGCCATCAAACACGTTATTCACGCAAAGCAGGTGGGCACCGTAGGCGAATTGGCCGAAACCTTCAACCTTTCCACACGTCAATTCGACCGTAAGTTTAAAGAATATGCCGGTTTCAGCCCCAAAACTTATTTACGGTTGGTGCGGCTGAACAATGCCATTAAGGGTCACAAAACCAATAAATCGCTCACCCAAATTGCCTACGAATGCGGCTATTATGACCAGTCGCATTTTATTCATGATGTAAAAGCGTTTACGGGTTATCATCCGGGGTTTTATTTTTCGGGTAAAGCAGAAGGAACGGAATATCTGTATGTGTAGATCACAGATTACAGGGCTGATTTATATGATTCCGCAGATTACTAACCGGTATAACCTCAGCTAAAGGGATCACAGATTATAAGGGCTGATTTATATGATTACACAGATTACTAATCGGTGAAATCACTTTAAAAAATCGGTGAAATCCCAGAAATAAAATCGGTGTAATCGGGGATAAAAAAAAGCAAGGGAAGGTTTTGGGTAACCTTCCCTGCACTCAAGGTATTGCTCAAAAATAATTTTAAAGGGGAAGCGGTCAGGCAACATCTCTGCGACCAGGCCCTGCCTGCTCACAAATTTTGTTGATCTCATCGCGGGACAAAGGCTTCGTCATGAAAGAATTAACGCAGGCGTATTTTTTTGAATGAAAAACGTCTGCCGACCGGATAGACGAACTCATAATATGCACCTGAACGGTTTTTTTCGACTGCCGGTTGAATGTTTCCAATTCATCCAGGAACTCCCAGCCGGTAAGTTCGGGCATATCCAGGTCTAAAAATATTACGTCGGGTAATGCCGCAGTTTCTTTGTTTTGCTCCAAAAAGTCTAAAACTAACCGGCCATCATAAGTATAGGTAGCCTGCTCACAGTTATAATTATTATGCAATAACCTTTGCATAATATAGTGATCCGTGGGATTATCATCAATTACTACAAGTTTGCACATAGCTGCTTAGGGTTTGGAATAGCTTAAATTACTTGGGGTTAAATATAATATTAAATATCATAAGTATAAAGAACAATAATACGGTAGTTGTCTCGCAATATCGTGAATGGTTTTTACCGTATTATATTAATTATTACGCAATAGCTGTGCCAAGCTTATTATAGCGCGGTTTTAACCAATATGACACGATCTGCGGGGCAGCGGAGCTGTGGAGTGTGGAAAAAAGGGAAGCATTTGGGGCAAAATAGCCGCTAAACGCCTGGTCGCAGCGGTGGCGGCTAAAATAAAGACGCTGCCTAAAGAAGAAAACGGGGAATATCGGCGATGCCATTCCCCGTTTAATTTTCCCGCCGCGCGCCCCTTTCCGCCATCCGCGCCCACAGATGGCCTGAAAGGGGCCTTCAGTCGCCTAACCAATAATCAACCTTCACACTTAGTACGCGGCGAGGCTGGTTTTAACCAGCAATTTTGCGCTTTGTGCAAGCCGGATAAACTCGGCGCGGTAGCCGTCGGCATCCTCGCCTTTGGCTGTTTTTGCAATACCAATAGCCTGGTCAAAGGTGGATTGCTGTTTGAATTGCGAATCGCGCAGCAGCATCCCGAATTCAGCTACCGCCGCGGCAAAGCGAAGATCCGTTGATGATGCGCCGAACGCTACGGGCGTGTCCTTTACTACCACCTGTTCCATTTTACTGGGCGAAAAATCCGTTGGTTTGTAACGAAACTTAACCGTTGCCAATTCATCCGATCCGTTTCTGGCCGGCGCCGGCCCGTATCTTTGGTATTTCAGCGGATCAACGCTGCCGGCATAATCATCTTTTATCCCCGCCGGGACGATCTCATACAAAGCCGTAACCGTGTGTCCCGATCCCATATCACCGGCGTCTTTCCGGTCATTATTAAAATCTTCCTTATTCAGCATCCGGTCTTCGTACCCAAGCAGCCTGTAAGCCCGCACTTTGGCCGGGTTAAACTCTATCTGTATCTTAACGTCTTTGGCAACGGTGTACAATGTGCCCGCAAACTCGGATACAAATGCTTTCGTTGCCTCGGTGATATTGTCGATATAGGCATAGTTGCCATTGCCTTTATCGGCCATGGTTTCCATCTTGCTGTCTTTCAGGTTACCCATGCCAAAACCCATTATAGAAATGGCTACCCTGCTTTCACCTTCCCTTATGATCAGGTGCTCCATATCCTCGTCACTGTTCGGGCCCACGTTAAAGTCACCGTCGGTAGCCAGGATGATGCGATTGTTGCCTTTTTCCACAAAATTCTCGCGGGCTATCCGGTAGGCCATCTTTATGCCTTCGCCCCCATTGGTTGAACCACCCGCCTCCAGGGCCTCGATGGCATCAATTATTTTCCGTTTTTCATTTCCCGGCGTCGAACCGAGCGCTATGCCTGCGTTGCCCGCATAGGTTACGATAGCAACTTTATCTTCCGCGCGTAACTGCCCGGTCAGCAGCTTCATCGATGCCTTTACCAGGGGCAGTTTGTTGGGCTGGGCCATAGAGCCGGATACATCGATGAGGAAGACCAGGTTAGAGGGTGGCAGGTTGTCGGTATTGAGCGTTTTGGCTTTAAGACCGATGCGAAGCAGCCGGTGTTTGGGGTTCCAGGGCGCCGAGGAAAGCTCGGTGTGAATGGCAACCGGATCGCCATTGGTCGGCCCTTTTAAATCATATTTAAAATAGTTGATCATTTCCTCGATCCTGACGGCATCGGCCGGCGGCAACTCACCGTTATTAATAAACCGGCGCACATTGCTGTATGAGGCAGCATCCACATCAACAGAGAATGTGGAGAGCGGATTGCTTTTTGCATCGCTAAATTCATTTTCATCGATGCTCTTGTAGCTTTCATCCCTATCGGCGGCAAGGGGCGCATACCTGTTTGACGGGACGGATGCCCGGTTAGCCATTGGATGTGATAGCTTGCCAAGGTCGCTCTTATAAAAAGTAGTCGCGGTAACATTTTTGTCCTGGGTGGCGGCCGTTGCATATCCCATTTGTCGGGCTTCTGTTTGTATGCCCATAGGTTGCGTAACAACCACTTCGCCCAACGACACGGACGAGGCCTCGAGATATACGTCAATAATGTCCTTATCTTTAACGGTTACCTCCTTTGTAGCATAGCCAACAAAGCTGTAAACCAACACAGCGCCGCCAGGCACGCTAATGCTATAAGCCCCGCTCGAATTAGTTTGTACGCCGGAGTTCGTTCCTTTTATCCGGACAGAAACGCCGGGAATGGGCAGGCCGTCATCTTTGGCAAAAACGCGGCCGCTAATATGGGTGTTTTGACCGAACGCGCTCAGGCCTGCAGCAATTAAAAGAAATACTAAAAGCTTTTTCATTATGTTATGTTTTTTATGAATGATGCACCAAACAGCCGATTTCCATAAACCGCTAAAAAATTTTATTTTAGTCACCCCGTAAATGAATTTTTTTAACCGGTCGAAAAACCTGAAGGAAGCAGATGATAATGAACTGCTGAGCGCCTACCGCGAAACCGGTGATCTTTCGGTTTTGGGGCGTTTATTTGAAAAACAAATGCCTTTGGTGTATGGCGTTTGCCTTAAATACCTGCAGGACGAAGAGCTGGCAAAGGATGCCGTAATGGGGATATTTGAACAGCTCATCGGCAAGGCTAAACAGCACGATATTAAGCAGTTCCAAAGCTGGCTGTACGTGGTAAGCCGCAACTATTGTTTAATGGAGCTGCGGTCGGGAAAAAAGGCAGAAGTGATTAGTTTGGACGGGCTTATGGAATCTACTCCTTTTTTGCATCATACTGATGATAACCGGGAAGTGGATGAAGACACTGGAAGATTGTATGGAAAAACTGCCCAAAAATCAGCGCCAGAGCATCGACTTGTTTTACTTAAAAGAAAAATGCTATAAGGAAATAGCCGATGTGATGGGTTTTAGTTTAAACGAGGTGAAAAGTTACATTCAAAACGGCAAACGCAACCTGAAAATTTGCATGGAGAAAAGCGATGGGTAAACAGGAGACCGACATATCGCTAATAAGGAAGTACCTGAACGGGGAACTGGATGCCCGCGCTATGCACAAACTGGAACGCCGGGCACAGGACGACCCGTTTTTGATGGATGCGATTGAAGGTTATCAAAAGGTTAAAGCTGATCAGCAGGCAAACCTGGATGAACTTGCAGGCCGCCTGGATAAACGCATTGCTGAAAAAAGGCCGCGCATTATTTCATTTGGAGCGATCGGTATTGCTGCTTCGGTGTTGATAATTTGTTCGGCTGGTGTTTGGTGGCTATACCAGGGACGCGGGCCTGTAAATAACCCGGTAAAAAGTGAATTGAAGCGCCCCGACACCTTGCAGGCGGTAAAGCGGGCGACTGACACTTTGGATAAAACCATGGCGAAGTCGTCAAAACAATACGCCGGAAATTTACCGGCTACAGCGCCGCCCAAAACAATTACCCGGGAAAACGCCGTACCACCGGTGATTGCTGAAGATAAAACGGTGAGGCCTCCGGCTGCAAGCAGTATGGCGTCGGCGCGGCCCACCCTGGCGGATGCGAAAGCAGCCAGTCCCGTTGACAAGGACAAGAATGCGGACACCACGCCTCTCAATGAAATGATTGTGATGAACTATAAGTCATCAAAGAAGAAGGATACTACCGGCTTAATTAGCCTGCATGAGGTCCGCATAAAAACAAAAACGGATACAGCGCCTGAACAGCGCTTGCAGGCAAATGTGCCCGGCGTAAAAGTATACCCCAATGCACAATCTGCGGAGGATCTAAACCGCTTAATTACGCGGGGAAACCTGGGCACAGCGGGCATTACCCAGCTGATGACAAGCCGGGTGATACAGGGGAAAGTAATAGCAGAAAATAACGGCCTGCCCATACAAGGGGCATCAGTAAAAGTATCCGGAACAAACCAGGCTACCAAAACGGACGCATCGGGTTTTTTCAAGCTCAGGGCGGATACCAGCCATGCAAAGCTTGAAATTACCGACCATGGCTACAAGGGCCGCCAGGTAAGTGCAGGCGTAAATGCCCGCGATTCGGTAAAGACGATAGCGCTTGCACCTGATGAAAATGACGACCTTAGCGAAACGGTTGTGACGGGATATACCTCGCAGCCGAGGGATGCTAATTCGGATTATATAACGGCGCACCCGCAAAAAGGCTGGACCGCTTTCAAAAAATATTTAAAAATTAATGCGGTATCGCCCGATAAGGCCATTGGAGCAGTGAAAGTTACTTTCAGCGTCGACAAGTTTGGCAGTATCAGCGACATCAGGATTATAAAAGGGTTGAGCGATGCCGCCAACAAAAAAGCGATAAGCCTGGTTAAAGACGGACCCGACTGGGTGGGCAATTCAAATAAACGGCCCGAAACAATTACCCTCAGAATAAAATTCGGGGAATAAACCTGTTATAAATGTAATGCCCTAAGCAATACAAATATCAGCCCTGCTACTACTGCTGATACAGGTATGGTGATGATCCAGGCCCAAATGATGTTTATTGTCAGCCCCCAGCGCACAGCCGACAAACGTTTTGTGAGGCCCACGCCAATGATGGAGCCGGTGATGGTATGCGTTGTAGATACTGGTATGCCGAAGTATTGCGTAAAAAACAAAGTGATGGCGCCGGCTGATTCAGCGGCGACGCCCTCCAGCGGGGTTATTTTGGTGATCCGCGATCCCATGGTTTTTACAATCCGCCAACCACCCGACATTGTGCCCAATGCGATGGCCGAATAACAAGCCAGCGGTATCCAATGGGGCAGCGGGGCGCCGGTCTTTACCACGTGCGCGGTCACTACGGCCACATATATAATACCCATCACCTTCTGCGCGTCGTTGCCGCCATGTGCGTAGCTAAGCGCCGCCGATGACACAAGCTGCAGCCGCTTAAACCAGCGCTCGGCATTTGCCGGCCTCGAATTTTTGCAGATGTACAAGATAAGGATGGTTACCAGGTAACCTAATACCAAACCCATAATCGGCGCAAGCACGATATACGCCAGGATTGTGAGGATGTATGACATATTAACGGCACTTAGGGCTGTTGAACCCATATACAAGGCGTTGGTTATGGCTGCGCCTGCAAAACTGCCGATAAGCGTGTGCGACGAGCTGGAGGGTATGCCGAACCACCAGGTTGCCAGGTTCCAGGTTATTGCCGCGACCAGGGCGGCAAGCAACACATTCATGGTGATGAAATGCTCCTGCACAATTTTCGAAACGGTGTGGGCAACCTTATACTCTTTGGTAAAAAAGTAAACCATGAAATTGAATGCCGCGGCCCATAAAACGGCCTGGAACGGGGTTAAAACTTTGGTTGAAACGATAGTAGCGATAGAGTTTGCCGCATCGTGAAATCCGTTGGTGTAATCAAATACCAGGGCGAGGCATACAACGACAATAAGGATGGGTGTAACCATTAAGCGATCAGGCGTTTTTAACTAAAATTGATTCCATAACATTTGCGGCGTCTTCACACATATCGGTTGCCGTTTCCAGCGATGACAATATCTCTTTATATTTTATCAGCCTTATGGCATCGGTCTCATATAAAAAAAGGTCGGCAACGGCGCGGTCAAACACATGATCGGCCTGGTTTTCAACGCTGTTTATCCGGATGCAGGAATCGGCAATGGCCCTTACATTTTTCAAATCTCTCAATTCCTTTACCGCCTTTTCCAGGTCGGTGCTGCACTGCAATATCAGTTCCGAAAGCTTTTTGATATGATCGTTAAAATCATCTATCCGATATAAACTCATCCGGTTTGCCGCACCCTGTATGTTATCGGCGACATCGTCAATTGCCGAGGCAAGCTGGTGGATGTCTTCGCGGTCAAATGGCGTAATAAAGTTTTTCCCGAGTTCCAGGTAAAGCTGGTGGGTGATCTCGTCGCCTTTGCTTTCCAGTTTGTCGATCTGCCTGATCAGCTCTTCGCGGGTGGCGGGATTGGTCGAATTAACGGTCTCGACAAGCATTGTTGCCATCACGACAACGTTATTCGCGGCCTGTTCGAAGAGCGGAAAAAACACTTTTTTATCCTTTGGAACAAAGTATTGGAAGATGCTGTTTAACGACATTTTGGGGTAAAGTTTGCGCAAAGGTAACTTTGCAATGTTAAGTTAATGTTAATTTTTTAGACCCGGTAGGTTAGGAAAAGGTAAACTCTGCTTGGATTTTTGCAGCGTGAAGCCAAAGGTTGAACCCAGGCCTTCGGTGCTTCGGACGTTGATAGTTTGCTCGTGGGCCTCGATAATATGTTTAACAATGGCGAGCCCCAGGCCGGAGCCCCCGATCTGCCTGGACCGGCTGCTGTCGGTACGGAAAAACCGCTCAAATAAGCGTGGGAGGTATTTTTCTTCAATCCCGATGCCGTTATCCGTAACTTCCACCAGTACCTGGTCATGCAATTCAAACAGGCTGATCGCGGTTTCGCCTTCCTCGTTTCCATATTTTAATGAGTTGTCGATCAGGTTTACCAGCACCTGCCTGATCTTTTCCCGGTCGGCGTTTACCAATACCGGGTCATCATATTTTTGTTTGAATATTAATTTAATGTTTTGTTGCCGGGCCTTCAGCTCCATCGACTCCATAACTTCTTTGATCAGGTCGTTAATTTTAAATCGCGTCAGGTTTACCGGTATCTCACCCGATTCCAGTTTTGATATTTCATCCAGGTCGGTGATCAGGTAACTCAACCGGTCAACGTTTTTGGATGCCTTTGCCAGGAAGTCCAGCGCCAGTTCTTTATCCTCCAGGCCATCGTCCTGCAACGCTTCAATATATCCCTGTATCGCAAAAAGCGGGGTTTTAAATTCATGCGAAATGTTGGATAAAAAGTCCCTGCGGAATTTTTCCTGCCTTCGCAGCTCCTCTATCTCTATTTTTTTCTCTTTGGCCCATTCCTTAACTTCGTGCTCCACGTCGTTGATCGGGTCGGCGCTCATGTGATCGCCAAGGGCATCGCGCAAATCCCTTCCAAGTTTTAAATTATGGATGAGCTTGTAAATAAGCTTTATTTTGGAATGGACATATTTTTCCATCAGGTAGTAAAACACGATGAAACTGGTTATTAGCGTTACAAAAAAGGTAATGCTTACATAATACCAGCTATGCTGAAAATAATAATTTACAGCGGAGAGTGTGATGGCCACGGCCACCGCATTGATCAATACCAATATCCTGAATTTCATATCGTAAAGTTACAAATAGTGGGTGCAGTTTGCAGGTTACAGATTCGTTATTAATTTTTAAAGAAGCTGTTAGGGCATAGCGGCGGCTAAGGTTTAGTGAAGTCTTTCGCCTGATATTCAGCGCCCATTATTGGGATTGTTGATATGTTGAAGCTTTTCATATTTTATAGGTTTATTTATTTTTTATACTTGTATTTGAATAAATTATTTGATTTTAAAAGATATGCGCGGAACCTCGCTGTTCATATGGGTCCTAATTATGATTTGTTTTATTGGTTGTAAACAAGTTGCCTATAAAGCCCCCCCGCCTTTGCCCGGCAGCAGCTACTTCCCGCAAACTTACGGTTCAACGTGGCAATATCGCGACTCGGTTTATGGTTTGCCAACGGATACATTCCCGCTCAAGGGTGTTCGAAGCGACATCGTAACCTACACAATGAACGGGTCGACAACCGATTTTAATAGCATGATCTGTTACAATGCAACGGTGGTTTCGCAGCTATATGGAAATGGGACAGCCTATTATTATGCCAAAGATCACACGTTTGGCCTTTTTAGTCAATCGCCGCCATGGGGTTTTGCTACTTTGCAATTTCTTGTGGATAAAGAGCCGGCGGGCTTCAGTTGGGCGAGTTCGCCAAGCCTTTACCTGGTGCTTCACGGCAGCCCTGTCAGGGCTATTACGACTATTTTGGAAACAAATACCAACAGAGTGGTAAATGGGCAAACGTTCACAAGCGTGGTCCATTCAAGCCTAAACTACCAGATCAATATTAACAACGCCGGATATCACAATATCGCCTATTTCGACTTTTACATTGCGCCTGGTGTCGGGATAATAGAAAAAGACGCCAGTTACTACGGCTTGCTGAACGAAACGGAAACCATTTTGAGTTATACGATTAAATAAAACGCTTTTTTTAGGGCGGGCGGTAGGAGTAAGATTATATAAAGAATGATTTTTACCACAAAGCGCACAAGGGACGCAAAGGCCCGTCGCTTTATATATGATCTCATATGTTTTTCTTACCGCTAAGAAGCGCGCCAGGGACATTATGAGTTGTGCTGCTTTGTGAAATCGTTGTGGCCTTTATGAACCTTGCGGTAAAAACTAATCATCATACAAATAGAAGCGCGTTAGTTCACGTGCTATAATTTTCAATGCGTTTGCCCCTCTGTTTTTCAAATTCGGCAAAACGGCGTACTTTTAAATATGCAAAATAAGATCGCTCTTTTTGATAAGTTGGTCGCGGCCCATCCCGATGCCGTCCGAAAAGGGGATACCATACCATATACCTCGCTGAACGGGCACATGTACAGCTATTTTTCGAAGGACGGTTTTCTGGCGCTGAGGCTGCCTGCGGGTGCGCGCGAAGCGTTTTTAAAACAATATAATACCAGCCTGGTTACAGCGTACGGTATCATCCAAAAGGAATATGTAACGGTTCCGGATGCTTTGCTGGAACAAACAGCGGAGCTTAAACCCTGGTTTGATAAAAGCTTTGAATATGTGAGCACAATGAAGCCCAAGGCAAGTAAAAAGAAAGGCTGATGTTAAGTCTGAAGCCGAAAGTCTGAAAAGTGCCAAATCGACTTTGGACTTTCGGCTTCAGACTTTTGACTTAGCACTTACCTTTTATACAAATACCTTTCAATACGTTCGCTCAACAGGCTTTTGTAAGTTTTGCTGATCGGCAGCGACTTGTTTTCTAAAATGACCTCATCATTATCGATAGCGTTAATCGCATTGATGGAGACAATATAGGATTTATGAATTTTAAGGAACTGATTTTGAGGCAGCCGGCTTTCAATTCCCTTAAAGCTCATGTAGGCAACATATTTTTTTTGTTTGGTGTAGATGATCACATGGTTTGATAATGCTTCGATATACAGTATATCGTCGATACTTATCTTTTCAATCTTTTGATTGGATTTGATGAAGAAAAACGGATCGGCTAAATGGGAATGATTATTTATCCTGTTTTCATAATAATCCTGGGCCTTCAGTACGGCCTTAAAAAATCTTTCAAAGCTAATCGGTTTCAACAGGTAATCGCAAATATTTAGTTCGTAACCTTCAATAGCATACTCCGGGAAGGCGGTGGTAAATATTACAAGCGGGGGATTGGGTAAATTTTTCAGAAACTCAATACCGGTTAATTTCGGCATCTGTATATCCAGGAAGATCAAATCGATGCGATTTTTTTTCAACTCTACGCTGGCTTCAATCGCATTTTTACAGGCGGCCACAGCCTGCAGGAAATCAACCTGCGCAATATGTTCCAAAATGCCGTTGCGGGCAATCGGCTCGTCGTCCACAACCAGGCAATTAATTATCATATTGCAATTTAAGTACGGTTTGAAACATATTTCCCGTATTGTAAATATTGAGCTCATGCTTTTCGGGATAAAGCAATTCCAGCCGCCGTTTTAAATTCTGAACACCCAGGCCGCCGCTTTGCATCAGGTGCCTGCCGTTATGGTCATGTTCATAGCTGTTGATCGCGTCAGCTATAAAGACCCTGTTATCATCAATCCGGAGTTCGATATGGATCATGTTTTTGCTGGCATCCTTAAAATTGGATACATGCTTAAACGCGTTTTCAACCAGCGGCAGGATCAGAAACGGGGCAATCGAAAAATTTTCTATTTTATCATCGATGATAAGTTTAACATCCGACCCCTTTTCCATGCGCAGGGTTTGTATGGCGATATAGTTTTTTACATAATTCAACTCTTTATCGATCTGTATTTTATCGGATGTGCACTCATATAGCTGGTAACGCAGCATTTCTGAAAACTTCTCAACCGAGGCGCGCGCTTCCGTATTTGTTTTGTTGATCTGGAAATAGATCGTATTCATGATGTTAAAAAGGAAGTGCGGATTGATCTGTGATCGCAGGAAGGCCAGTTCCGTGGCAATCTTTTCTTTTTCAACTATCTGCAGTTTCCGCTCCAGGCGAAACCGGTCAAAAAGGATCTTATAGCTGCTCGCGCCAAAAGCGGCCAGCGTGGTGTTCCACATAAAGAGGTTGAGGGAAGGGCCGAGCGTTGTCCATTTGGGTATGATCTCTTTGTCGTGATTGGTGATGTGATCAAACATCCTGGTCACAAACAAACTCAATGGGCCAAATATCAAAATGATGCCGAAAAAAAAGATGACAAAAAGCGTAAATTTTCGTTTGTAAAGCAGTTTAGGTACCAGCACATAACCACATATGTAAAACGGAGGCGCGTTTAAGCCGGTTGAGCAAAGAACATTGACAGCCTGGGAAAAAACGCTCCGGGTAGGATTATAATAGGTAACAAAAGAAAAAGTCATGACAGTGGCCCACATCAGGATGTGCAGCACCTTGTATTTTTGAATCCATGTTACAAGTTTTTCGGACATACTACGCCAAAATATTATCAAGCAATTTACAACCATTATCTGATTTACGGTTTCATTTGGTCACGTTTTTATGGCTGCTCATCAGGTAATTAACTACGGTTATATAGTGCTTATAAATAATTGACGTTTGTCCTTTAAATTTAAAAGGCTTTTTGATGAATGCCTTATTAAAAAGCAGTATTGGTCCCGGGCGATTAATACTTTCTGAATTTGGTTTGTTTGAGCTTTAGGCCTTCATCTGTTAAAGATGAGGGCTTTTTTATGCCGGAAGAGATTCATCGCAAAAAAAACCGGCCCATTTTCAGATATTCTGTTATTTGTGCTACCTTGTTTAACCAATTAACCGATGAAAAGAAAAACGTTTATACAGATCGGCGCAACCGCCATGGCAAGTTCAATTATTTCACCCCTTGGCGCCCTATCCCGGGGCCAGCAGGAACATTTAACCAACTGGGCAGGTAACCTAACCTATGGTACCGGCAACGTGTTTTATCCCCGCACGGTTGAAGAGGTGCAGCAACTGGTAAAAAGCCATAAAAAGATCAAAGGACTTGGCACGCGCCATTGTTTTAATACGATAGCCGACAGCACGGATAACCTGTTATCAACTAAAGAATTAAACAAAGTAGTTTCGCTGGATGCCAAAGCTTCCACGGTGACCGTTGAGGCGGGTATTAAATATGGCGAACTTGCCCCCTACCTGCATCAGCGGGGTTTTGCGCTGCATAACCTGGCCTCGCTGCCCCATATTTCGGTTGGCGGCTCGGTTACAACAGCGACGCACGGCTCGGGGCTCAAAAATGGCAACCTTTCCAGCGCCGTAACGGGACTGGAAATAGTGACGGCGGATGGCAGCATTGTTCATTTTTCAAAAGATGCCAATGCGGAAAAGCTGAATTCAGCGGTAGTTGGGCTCGGGGCGCTGGGCATCCTCACGAAAGTCACCTTAAAAATACAGCCGACTTACCTGATGCGGCAGCATGTATTTACCGCGCTGCCGGTGGCCCAGCTGAAGGATAATTTCGAAAAAATAATGTCGGCCGGGTATAGTGTCAGCTTGTTTTACGACTGGCAAACCGACCACATTAACGAGGTTTGGATAAAAAGCCGCATCGGCACGGATGCCGACCATAACGAAGCTGAATTTTACGGCGCCAAAGCAGCTACGAAAAACCTGCACCCGATAATTGCCTTGAGCGCGGAGAATTGCACCGAGCAAATGGGCGTTCCGGGCCCATGGTATGAGCGCCTGCCCCATTTTAAAATGGGCTTCACCCCAAGCAGCGGCAAGGAACTGCAGTCGGAATACTTTGTACCGCTTCATCATGCGGTGGAAGCCATAGAGGCGGTTTCAAAATTAGGCAACCAGATCGGCCCGCACCTTTTTATTACGGAGATACGTGCTATTGCCGCGGACGACCTTTGGATGAGCCCCTGCCGCCATCAAACTTCTATCACCATTCATTTTACCTGGAAACAGGAAACAGAAGCGGTATTGAAGCTATTGCCGCTGATTGAAAAGGAACTGGCCCCCTTTAATGCCCGGCCGCACTGGGGCAAGATGTTTACCATGGAGCCTAAAGTACTGCAGGAGCGCTATGAAAAGCTTAGCGACTTTAAAAAACTTGTTGCCGGGTATGACCCCGATGGCAAATTCAGGAATGCATTTTTGGACCGGAATATTTACGGATAAGTGTAGCGGGCGCTCCCTAAACTAAAATACAAAACAACCTTATACATTGAATATCCGTAAGTAGAGACGGGGTGATTATCCACAATAACCGGAGGGAGGATCGCCGGCAAATGAAATAAGGGAATTATCCCTACTTTTAGGGGCTGTTATACAATTTGTTGCGAATGCTCGTTTTAGTACGTAATGTAAATTAAGGGCATTTTTTTGACTAAAAACGGCTAAAAAATTAACCACAGAGATCGCTAAGGAGACTCAGAGGGCACGGAGAAAAAATTTACACTGCTATTCACGCTTTGTGACTTTCGCGTCTTCCACTTTGTGTTCTTTATAGTAAAAATCCTGCATGGCTTAGTTATGCAGAAATGTTTAGATGAATAACAATAAAATATGAGAAAAATTTACAATTTAGGGTCGCCGGTATGTGCTGCAGGATTATTGCTAATACTCTTAATGGCGTCATGTTCGAAAGATCACCCAACGCCGGTGCCAACTGCAAAACCGCTGGCCACATTGGGCCTTTATGAGGCTGACCAGGTGGACAGCATTACTTACAAAAGAATTTTTATCCCCGTTTCCGGGATGGGTACAGCTTCGATTTCTACTTATTATCTTGTGTTTGATACCGGCTCGTCCGGGCTTACCATCGATGCAAACGGCATCCTGCCGGCATCTATGATCACCAGCTCGGGTATAACTGTTGCCGGCGACTCGGTAGTGGTTGACGGAATAACGGTTACCAACCAGGTGGCGATCGTGTCATTCGGTAACGCTACCAGCGAAACATCCGAATACGGCAACCTGGCTTATGCAACAGTTAAGATAGGCGATGTGAACGGCTCTATTACAACCGGCCGCATACCCATTTTTCTTTATTATAAAATTGTCGATAATAACGGCGCTGTACAGGCAAAGCACTCGCAGGACGTTTTTGGTGTTGGGCCGGGCACCAGTTTTGCCAGCAGCGCTATCAGCAGCCCGTTGAGCTATTTTAAAACCACTAACGGGTTGTTGAATGGGTTTAAGCTATCCACCCTGGTTAACTCGCAATTTAGCCCCGGCGGCATTTATGTAAAAAATTTGCTCCAGATCGGCCTGCTGCCCAGTGATGTTAATCCCTCAAACGGATTTATCATGCACCAACTATCTTTTTTTCCACAGGGCGGATATTCGCCTGATATTGAATCCACGATAACCTATAATGGCAAAACCATTGCTGCCACGGCGCTATTCGATACGGGTACACCGGCTATTTCCATCGTTGAAAATAGCGGCGCTGCCAGCGATATTGCCACCCTTCCGGCAGGTGTCAATGTATCGCTCACCACCAGCAACGGCTTTAAATATACCTATATAACCAGCGGCGCCAATGTTACAGATGTTGCCAAACCATCCTATACAGGTGATCCAAGAACGATTTTCAGTATAAATTTTTTCACCGATAATGAATTTATAATGGATTACCAGGCGCACGAGATCGGACTGAAGAACAATTAAAACGTAGAGACGCAATACTTTGCGTCTCCTTCCTGAGCATACCGGAGACGCAAAATATTGCGCACGAGATCGGACTGAAGAACAATTAAAACGTAGAGACGCAATACTTTGCGTCTCCTGAGCATACCGGAGACGCAAAATATTGCGTCTCTACATTAATACTTCGCAGGTGTTCCAGGCTTGGGCACTGACTCCTGTATAAATTTCCTTAAGTTTTCAGTAGCGGTTTGCAGATCCTCTTTGCGGAGGTACAGCATATGCCCGCTTTTATAGCCTTCCCATTTTAGCCGGTCTTTCAGCCTGCCGCTGGGGTCAAGCTGCCAAAGACTGTACTTGGTATTAAAATAATCGCAGGCGCCATCAAAATAACCCGACTGGATAAGCAGGTGCAGGTAGGGGTTTTGGGCGATGGCCTGGCGCAGGTTCTCGCCGGTGTGATCGTTTTTGTCATCCCAGGGCCAAACATTGCCAAACATGTTATATTTTAAGTCGGTTTTGTAATTCAGATCATTTCGCAGGTAAATATTCATGGCCGGGGTAAACTCATGCAGCCAGGCGGTCAATTCCGCGTTGTAGTCCGGGCTGCCGCCGTAGGCCTGGCGGTCGATGCCGCGATAGCGTGAGTCGAGCCGGCCGATGGTAAAGCCTTTTTCGCGGAGCAACTCTTTCCAAAAAAGATCATAGGATACGTCCAGGTTATTATCCAATATTAACTTTTGGGATATCCCGCTGTATTTGGACATTTTAGTGGCAATTACCTGCTTTTGGGCATCATCAATAAAGCCGCCGCGCGCCATTGCCGGGATCAGCTCGTTGATCGTAAAGTTTTCTACTTCAGGTAAAAAAGCGGTGAGCTCTTTTTGCTGATACTCCGGCGGAAGCATGCCGTGATACCAGGCGGTTGCCGCGAAATAGGGCAGCTTCAAAGCCTCCTGTACAGGCCCGCTGCGTTCAATACCCAGATCGGTCGGCGAAACCAGGACAACACCATTCAGGTACATCCATTGGGCATCCTGCAGCTCCAGCGCCAGGCCTGATACGCGCGTGGTGCCATAGCTTTCACCGATCAGGAACTTTGGCGATGCCCAGCGGTTTTTGCGGGTTACAAAAGTGTTGATCCATTCGGCCAGGTACTTTATGTCTTCGTTTACGCCAAAAAACTTCGATCCCGGAGTCTCTTTGTCCACGATGCGTGAATAACCGGTATTAACCGGGTCTACATAAACAATATCCGCAACATCAAGTATTGAATTGTTGTTGTCGACGATGCCATAGGGCTGCACCGGGTAGCCTTCGCTATCCACGTTGAGGCGCCGCGGGCCGGTATAGCCAATTTCCATCCAAACCGATGGCGTGCCCGGGCCGCCGTTAAAGGAGATTACCAGCGGGCGGGTGGAGCGGTCGCTTACGTCGTCCCGTTCGTAATAAGTATAAAATACACCGGCGATCGGCCGGCCATCTTCATCCCAAAGCGGCATGCTTCCGGCAGTGGCGGTGTAGGGAACCGCTTTACCCTTTATGGTCACCGTATGTTTGGTGACTACTGCCGAATCCACCTGTAACACCCGGCTTTTTGTAACGGGATTGGGGTTTTTGGGCTGGTCTTTCCCCGGCTGCTGCGCCAATGCAGCGGACAAGGCACAAAGCAATACGAGTGAAGTAAAAAGTTTCTTCATGATATGAGGTTTTAATAAATCAGTTACTATTTAAAGAGGAGACTGAAAAGAGACGTTTTTTGCGCTTCGTCAGCCTCGCTACAATACTAATCTTTTCCTACTGTATTTGCAATCCGGCAGGGAAGAAACGGAACTCATGCCCGAAACCCGCCATAGCGCTTATTCGGGTAACGTACCGGTTCGATGCCAATTAATCTAAAAAGCCGCAAGGCGCTGCAGGGCCGCCGACAGGCCGGATACCGCGCTTTTATATTCAGCAGTGTCGAAATAGCCGTTCGCTGTGCTTACTGGCGCAGGGCCGGTTTTTGGGTTCAGCAAACCATTGCACCTGGCGGCGTAGCTGGCACAAATGGTAAGCTGGTTTAGTATGCCATATATTTTGCTTTTCGAGGCTTTCAGCTTTGCGGTTGCCGCCTGTTCATCTGCCTCGTATTTTTTTTGCTGCTTTTGCAGGGCGGTATTTTTTAAATCGAGTTTGGCTTTTGCACCGTCGAGTTTTGTCTTCCATGCGCCCAATTGTGTACTCATGCTATCGATCTGTAATTTCTGCTTCGTCAGGACGGCCACGGTTGCCGGTTTCCTGTTTTTCGAAGGCAGGGCGTTGTTGGCAGTCGCCGCTTTATTGTATTTGGCGAGCGCGGCCGTATACTTTGCGCCGAGCGCATTATAGTTATTCATATCGGATTTATACGGTTCCACGTCCAGCTTGCTGAAGTTCGTCGCGGCGGTAACGTATTCGCTCTTTTCGGTTTCCGCTTTATTAAGGTCGTTTTGTTCGGTGGTCGCGGCTGTTTTTTCGGTTGCGCCGTCGGCCAATAGCGCCTTAGCAGCGGTTTCGGCACTTGTTATGGCGGTCGGCGCATCGGCAGCGGTTTGCACCTTGGCCGGATCGGGCAACTGGTAAGTTTGATGGCTGACCGGAGTAACAATGCTAATAACCTGGCTAAAACCGGGCGATGAAAGCAAGCAAATAAAACCGGCCGCTACCGCCCCGAAAAATCCATTTTTAAAAACATATTTTTTCATACCCGTTGTTGTATTAAAATTTACCTGGCCGGCGCTGCGTATATTTTCAGCCCCAGGATCCCTACCATGATCAGCAACATAAAAAAAGCTTCGGTCCACGATATCCGCTGGTGAAAAAAAAGCACTTCAGAAACTTTCAAAAATATCAGTGTGGTGGCTGTCCATACGGCAAAGGCCATTGCAGTCGGAATTTGTTTGATGGCTGTGGAGAACAAATAGATATTGGCCAGGCCAAATAATACGTAGCCCACAAATGGCAGCACAATTGGTAAGCCACCCGGCCATTTATAAAAGGTTGTAAAGCCTACTGTCTTGAGATCGCTGAACTTCATAAACTTCAAACAGAAGGTCCACGCGGTTTCGCAGGTAGCGGCAAGTATGAGGAATATCCAGGCCAATACAATAAAAGTTAAAATGTTGGCACAAGATATAAATTTTCGACATTAACAAAGATTTCCGGCTGGTTTGGCACAGGGCAAACGCGTTAAAAATTATTTTGATAGAATTATCCGGAATAAATTACCTTTTACTTTTATGATGTATAAGCTTAACCGCAAAGGACTCAAAGAGAAAACCGCGAAGGTCGCAAAGTGCTTAGCTTTGTGCTCTTTGCGAAATCTTTGCGCCCTTATGTGGTTAAAAATCTAAGCTTTACATGGCAAATAAGCCTAAAGCTACTTTAATGCGTCTGCCCTGTGGTTTGGCAGGGCAGATGCATTAAATTATTTTGAATAAAACAGCTGATATGATAGTTCAACTGGCGCGCTTTACTTTTATAATCAATCGTTTTTACCACAAAGTTCGCAAAGAGCACAAAGATTTCACAAAGTAGTCCGCGTTTATAGTGTCCACATTGCGCTTGTGGTTAAGAAAACTATTCTTTAAATGGCTTTGTTCCGGACATTCAGCGCTAATAAGCTGTTAACTATTTTAATGCGTCTGCTCTTGCAGGTTTAGTTGTAGTTTGCAATTGTGTCGTCCTGGCCGGAAATGACCGGCGGGCCAACCTGTGAAACTTCCGGCTCAGCCGGGTGCAAGGTCACAATAGTCGCCCCCTTTTTTAGGTGGAAAAGCTTTTTTAGAGCAATTATGATATTTGGCCTCAAATTATAATACCAACTGAACCATCTGTATTTTAACAGCTTTTGTTCGTCAAACCGTTTAACAGAAAATGCGTGCTGCAAAAAATAATCCTTTGGATAGTCATAATACAGGCCCCAGTTGTCGCGCAGGTCGCCGGGTTTTTTGCCGGGATCATAAACAGTTCCGAAGAGATAATCCCACACTGAAAATTTAGTGGCGAAATTAGCATGGAATACCTCTCGATAGTTGGCGTGATGCCAAAGGTGCAATTCGGGGGAGTTGAGGAAATATTTCAGTTTGCCAAATTTCACGTTGACATTTGCGTGGATAAACATACCAAACATGGCATCGAGCAACGCCTTTATGGGGATCACTTCGGGATGGGCGCCAAGTATTACGATTGGTGCAAATTCGATGGTTTGGTTAATAATAATTTCGACCGCATGCGACCGTGAGCCAGCCAGGAAATCAACCTCTTTGCCGGAATGATGCGCCTCATGCGTGCGCCAAAGCAGCTTACTGGCATGCTGTAAACGATGGAAGAGGTAGATATAGAGGTCGTGTGTTACCACGAAAAACAATACTTGTTCGGCGATGCTCCATGACCTGAAAAACGCAAATCCATGCCAGTGAATGCCGTTCTGTATTACCGGAATGATGTAGTTGAAAATAAGGATTTTTAGAAAGTAACTTTGTATAAGGGTATACCAAACAAAATCGACCCAAAAGCCATCCCGAAAAAAAGGCAGGCCCTTACGGTAGGGGTCAATACGTTCCCATGTAACGATAAAAATCACCCAACAGAAAAGGATAAGCGTGGTGGTTTGGATGAGCGTCATAGTTCATTTAAACTCTAAGCCTGAAAATTAGGCTTTTTCTTTTATCCCGCTGATCACAAATGCTATTTTTTACATTGTTTACAAAAATAGGCGGGGTTTATACTATTTTGTAAACGCAGCTACAGCGCCAGCATATTTGCTGACGTGGTAGCCGATTAGGCATTAAGCCTTCGTTTTATATTCCTCACTGATATTAACGCGTAGTCGTTTCATTGGCCCGATCTCCGATTCATAAACCTTCTTCACACCATCTCCCGCTGCAATTTCCACATCGCGGATGTCTCGCACCATGCGCTGGAAGCCTCCCGGCTCAACCGATGCGGCATGGTCCGACCCCCACATAGCGCGGTCGAGCGTAAAGTGGCGTTCAACAAAGGTGGCGCCCATAGCTACCGCTGCAACAGTGGTTGCAAGGCCTGTTTCGTGACCGGAATAGCCGATGGGTACGCCCGGGTAACTTTCGCCCAGCGTTTTAATCATTCTCAAATTCAATTCTTCCGGTTTGCATGGATAGGCCGACGTGGAATGTGCGATAAACAAGGGGTAGTTTCTATCAAATGACCATACCAGGTTAACCGCATCTTCAATTTCTTTTACCGTCGACATGCCGGTGGATAACATCAAAGGCTTCCCGGTGAGCAATATCTTTTTAATTAATTGGGTGTCAGTCAGCGATGCCGATGCGAGTTTATATAACGGCGTATCAAACTGCTCCATAAAATCGACTGCTTCTACGTCCCAGGTCGACACGAACCAATCGATGCCCACTTTTTTGCAATATTGGTCTATGGTAGCATATTCCACGATGCCAAATTCGGTTTTACGTTTATAGTCGATGTATGACATACGGCCCCAGGGAGTATCGCGCATCACTTCCCATTGGTCTTTAGGGACGCATATTTCAGGGGTACGTTTCTGGAATTTTACGGCGCTTGCCTTTGCGGTTACCGCCTCATCGATCAGCTGTTTGGCAATGTCGAGCGAGCCATTGTGGTTAATGCCGATCTCGGCGATAATATAGCAATGCTCGCCCGGGCCGATCTTAGCGCCACTGTTAAGAGTGATCACCTCGGGAGCCCGGCCGGAGACTTTTCCGCCCTTTTGCGCAAGTATAATTTTTTCAGCCACTTCCCTAAAACAGCCATTCCCGCCAGTGCATTCCGTGATAATGTCGGCGATATCTTTAACAAAAGAAATCGCGTTGCCCGGGCATACCGAAACACCGACTGATTTCATCACTTCAAGGTCGTTCACGTCGTCGCCGATGAAGGCAATCTCTTCAGCTTTTAAATCCAGGCGGTTCATGATCTCTTTTAAAATCGCAGGTTTATCTTTTACACCCAGGTGCAGCTCCGTGATCTTTAGTTTTTCGGCGCGTTTGATCACCGAAGGCGAAAGCTCACCGGTGACGATGCCTGTTTGTACGCCAGCTAAATTGCGCAGGCGTTCCACACCCATTCCATCACGGATGTCGAATTTCTTTAATTCTTCACCGGCTTCGCCGTAATAAACGCCGCCGTCAGTTAATACGCCGTCACAATCTGTGAGGAGTAGTTTGATTCGTGAAAGTTTTGCTTCTAACATATCTTTAATGTTTAATTGGGTTCAAAAATTTATATTGCCGTCCAACCGCCGTCAACCACCAGGTTTGCGCCTGTCATGTAGGCTGAGGCCTCGCTGGCCAGGAACACCAGTGCGCCCTGGTAATCCGTTGGCTGCGCCATGCGCCCCAAAAGTGTTTTGGCAGAATAGTTTTGTATAAAAAATTCATTTTGCGCATTCTCAACACCGCCAGGCGACAGGGTATTTACACGTACGCCCTTATTGCCCCAGTAGGCCGCCAAAAACCGGGTGAAATTTACCACGGCACCTTTGGTTACCGGGTAAACCGGTGATTTATAAAAAGTTTGTTCGCCGCATTCGTTACGGTAGATAGATTGATCCGGCCCAACGATTCCGTAGGTAGAGGCGATATTGATGATACTGCCGCTGTGCTGTTCGGCCATTACAGCGCCGAAAATCTGCGATGCAAGAAAAACCCCTGTAACATTCACATCAAGCGATTTTTTAAAGGCATCCAGCGGATAATTCTCAAAGGCGGATAGCTCCTTAGCCATGCCTGGATTTTCGAACATGTCATTGATGGCGGCATTGTTTACCAATACGTCAATGGAACCGTAGCGGGTTAGTATCTGATCGCGGGCGCTTTTTAACGATGCTTCGCTGGTGACATCGACTTTCAGCCCGCCATGCTGTTCGCCAAGTTCTTCAGCAAACGCAATGCAGGCCGCTTCATTCATATCAGCCACTACCACATTAGCCCCGGCCTCCGCTAGTGCTTCGCAATGCTTTTTGCCCAGCAAGCCCAACGCACCGGTCACAATCGCAGTTTTATTCTGTAATGAAAATAGGTTAGTCATTGGTCATTAGTGGGTTTGCAAATCTTTTCATCATTTGCACATCCGCATATCTGCACATCCGCAAATCATCAAACTGTTTTTGGTTTTATATTATAGTTATTTACCTTCCTGAAAACTGCTTCCAGCACCTCACCTTTTAAATATTGCTTAACGTGGCCACTCTGGATAGCTTCTTTCATGATCGGCATAACATCGCGATAAGCCGAAAGCGTATAAGCGATATCTTCATCACTATGGCTGTAACACATGTTGTGGAAGCCGGCCCAAAGGATGCCGCGTTTGATCATCTCCTGCTGCATCAGGGCCTTTACTTCAAGGCCGTTACCGGCTTCGGGGGTAAACGTCACCATTGAGCGGCAGTTGTAGCCAATACAGCGGGTATAAATATCCATGCCCATTTCAATGGCGAGCTGGTTGTAGCCATCTTTCAATAAGGCGCCTTTTTCATCCAGGTATTTCGGCACGTTTTTATCACGCAGCTCGTTGATGGTAGCAATGGTAGCCGCCAGCGACAAAGCCTCGCCGCCAAAAGTGGTATAGCTAAATACGGCCGAGTTTAACAATTCCATTACGTCCGCGCGACCTGTCAGGAATGCGATAGGCATACCGTTGGCACAGGCCTTGGAGTAAACCGCCAGATCGGGTTTTACGCCGAAATATTCCTGTGCGCCGCCGATGGCGATGCGGAAACCGGTCCACATTTCATCAAATACCAACAGGGTGCCGTTCGCTTTGCATACTTCGGCCAATTCACTCAAAAAGCCCGGTTTCGGGGCTTCAAAAATGAAGGGTTCCAGGATCAGGGCAGCAACAGTGTCGTCCAATGATGCTTTGATCGATTCAATGTCGTTATACTCGAAAGTATAGGTCATGTTTTGAATGGCTTCCGGGATGCCGGCATTGCGGCTGGTGATGCCGATATACCAATCGTGCCAGCCGTGGTAGCCGCAGCAAAATATTTTGTCGCGTTTGGTGAAAGCACGTGCCACGCGTATCGCCGCCGAACAAACGTCGGCCCCGGTTTTGGCAATTTTGACAGCCTCGGCATTCGGGATGATCTGCTGCAGCAATTCCGACACTTCTACTTCCAGCGGATGCATCATGGAAAAGGTGATGCCGTCCTTCAGTTGTTTGGCAATCGCCTCGTCAACGGCGGGGTAGCAGTAACCCAATGATATCGGGCCGATAGCCGCGTTATAATCGATGTATTCGTTGCCGTCAACATCCCATACATGGGAACCTTTGCCTTTTTGAATATATTTTGGCGCCACGCCCTTTGTAAACTGGCCGGGACCTTTTGCTAAGGTTTGGGTGATCGGTTTTTGAACTTTTAATGCACGTTCGTACAGCTCGTTTGATTTAGTTATGTCGGGATAATCGGCGTTAAATTTTACAGAATTTGGCATGTCGATATAGTTTTTGTTATTCGGAAAATTGGGGTGTCAGTATCTCGGGTTGACGATGGGAAACAGTATAGCCTAAAATTTTCTCGGCTATTTGCTTGCCGGTAAATCCTTCGTGCTGCAATACATTAGGTAATAGCGAAGGTTTAAACCATTTTTCGTTTAGCGCGATGGGCAGCACTTTAGCAGTGAGCGAATGTTTTAGCAATACCTCCGCAACGATGGTATATAAGCCGCCGGTAATAAAGTGATCTTCCAGGGTAACCGTTAGCTTGCTTTCGCGGGTGGCTTCAATAATTGCCCGTTCGTCAACCGGTTTCAGGCTGCGCAGGTTGATCAAACCAACCGACATACCTTCTTTTTTAAGCAGGTCGGCTGCAACCAGGGCCTGTTCAAATAAAAGGCCATAGGTTAAAATGGTTACGTCTTCGCCTTTTGAAACAAGCTCAGCTTTGCCGAGCTCGAACGGCGCATGAACATGATCGGTTTTGCGGGTGTTGATGCGTACATATGAAGGATTTGGGTGCGCCCATATCTGCGGCAGCATTTTTACCAGGTCGTCTTCGTCCGCCGGTGCAAAAACCGTCATGTTAGGGATACCGCGCATTAACGAAATATCCTCAACCGCCTGGTGCGTTGGGCCGTTACCGTCCGAAAGAAAGCCGGGAATAAAGCTGCTCAGCTTTAAAGGGAGATTGGGTATGCCCGCATCGGTGCGGACAAACTCAAAGGCGCGCATGGTTAAAAACGAGGCAAGCGCATGTACCACGGGAATACGGCCGCGAAGGGCAAGGCCCGCTGCCGCGCCGATCATGGTTTGTTCAGTAATACCGGTATCAATAAACCTGTTGCCCAGCTTCGCCGGTAAATTCCGCACCAGCGCACGGTTTTCCGCGGTCATTACGATGAACCGTTCGTCGGCTAATGCAGTTTCTGTCAATAATTCTTCGTAGGTCATTCGCTTATCTCACTACTAATGTTTCCGATGTCAAATTGGTTAAATGTTCGCCGTGCAATTCTCTCAAAAGCTCCTCTACTTCGGTTGCATTAAAATTGCAGAACCAGCGGTCGGCACGGCGCTCGATGCTTGGCAGGCCCTTTCCCCGGACAGTATCGGCGATCACCACGTTTAATTTGCCGGGCTGGAATGGATATGCCGAAAAAGCTTCGTTCAAAGCCTCAAAGCTGTGCCCGTCTATACGTTTTACCGCAGCACCGAATGCGGTGAATTTGTCATGCAGCGGCTCAAGCGGGATCAATTCTTCTGTCGGCATATTGGCCTGAAAATGGTTGCGATCAATAACGAAGATCAGGTTGTCCAGTTTATAGGCATTGGCTACCAGCACGGCCTCCCAGCAGGTGCCCTCATTTAATTCACCGTCGCCCATAATACAAACTACTTTGTTATTGCCGCCTCTGATCTTAATATCCATGGCCACGCCAATGGCGACGGAGGGCAGGTGACCCAATGAGCCGGAGTGAAATTCAATACCGGGTATTTTGGTATTAGGGTGCCAGTAAATATGATCTTCGAGCGATAAATGATTTTTAAGACGGTCTTTTTCCAGCAGGCCTAACTCGGCGAAAGTGCCATACAGGGCCGGCACATCATGCCCTTTCGACAGGAACAGATAATCTCTGTCGGGGTCTTCCAGGTTATGCGGGTTAACATTCAAAAAATCTGAATACAGGTAAACGATCAGGTCGGCTGCCGACAGCGAGGCGCCGACAAAGCAGCCGCCGTCAGTCGACATCCGGATGATGTGCTCTCTCACTTTTAATGCCGTTGCCTCCAGCTGATCTACAGTTATTTGTACACTGTGCATTTATTTAATATTAAGGAATCTAATTTAAGGGCTTATTTTTTATGTTTTGTTAATTAAAGGTAACTTTTGTTTGTTCGGCTGAAACGGTTTTCAACTCATCTAAATGGTTCCTGTACCAGTTTACGCCTGCATATTGGGCGTTTATCTCATAAACTTCGGGCTTCTGTTCCAACAGGTTCAATATGTCTTCGCATGAAAATTCGGGCTTTTGCGGATACAACTCTTCAAATACCCGGCTGATGAAATCGTAGTCGGCCTGGTAATCGATGGTAAATCGGTGCGACATCGAATAATCTTTACCGCTATCCCAAACCACATTTGCGATGCTGAATTTATCAGGGTTTTCCCAGATATACGGCGTAGTGTGTTCCAGTTCCAGTTGGCGGGAAGCCTCTTTCCAGGTTTTTTCAAGGCACTTCATCGTCATAATTTCTACATCGTTTCCGTCGGGAAAAGTTGCAGGATGCAAATTGCTTACATAGTCAAGTTGGCCCGGATGCGCAAAGTAGAAGTCCAGCGCCTGGTCGATAATTTGGGGATCGATGAGCGGGCAGTCGGAAGGGATTTTTAAAACAGTATTCGCATGATATTTTTTTGCTGCCTGGTAGTGACGGTCGAGCAGGTTGTTGAGGCTGCCGCGAAAGCAGGGCACACCCACCTGTTCCGCTTCCTGTTCAATAATATCATCGGTTTGTTCTTCGGAAGTAGCAATAACGATCTGCGTTCTATGCCGGATCATTTGCAGGCGTTCAATCATTCGGTATAGCAGGCTTCTCCCGAGTATGGGCATCATCACCTTACCGGGTAAGCGGCTCGACGACATCCTGGCCTGTACGACTATTACCGTGTTATCGCCCATAGAAAATTCATCTTTTACAGCTTCAGGCATACTGCAACTCACGCGGTTCAGAATCGGCCGTGAAGGTAAACCCTTTCAGAAAATCCTCTTTTCTGCCGTCAAAGTTAATATAAGCCCGGCAAATTTGTGCAATGTTTTTTGCCGATGCGCCGCCATTTTGCACTGGCGCCAGCGCCTTTAGCTTTTCAAGGTCGAAATAGGAATGCACCTTTTTCCCAAGCACAATACCGGTATAAACTACCGTTGAATATTGTGTGATCAACTCGCTGCAATTAGCTATCATGTGGTTGGTATTGCCGCTGCTAAATATCAGCGCACCGGACGGGGCGTGTTTTTTTATCTCGGCATCAGCCCGGCTTACTTTTTCGTTAGGATGCAATTTAAACAACAACTGGCGGCCATCGGCAATTTTTGCGGCATACCTTATAAATGCCCTGCGATTTTCAAAACGATAGGTCTCCCGCATATCCGATGTCGCCACCATTACATAATTATGCAGGGGAAAGTCGTTATTCATAAATTGCCGCTGATTGTCGTAATTTGGAATACCGGTCGCGATTAATTTTGACTGATCGGTGCCATAATTGGCAAAATAATTTTTGTACCCCTCGGAAGCTGCACAGTAAATGTCGCAAACATTTGTCGATCCATTTAACGAAGTATCGCCGGTTAAGTAAGCAGGCAGGCCAAACGCTTTTACAAGCCCCGTTAACAAAGTGGGTTTGTCAATCATGCCTTCCTGCACCCAAACGGTTTTGGTTTCTCTGAATTTTTTGGCAACGATCATATCGCTGCAATTCACCACCAGGTCATATTGATTTTTCTCGCCACGATAATCCAACTGGGCTCCCAGCTGCTGCAAATAATGCTCTGATTTTTCCCTGAAACCTTCAGCAACCACGGTACCGTTGGCAAACGGCGTGTGTTTTACAACGGCTCTTAAAGCAGCGTTGTCGGCGAATATCTGGCTGAACCAGCAGTCAAAGTCTTGCAAATGCCTGGAAATCTGGTGCATTTGCGAGGTTTGGTTTATAGAGCCTGTAATGAACAGTATCTTTTTCCTCATCTCAAAGCTTAATCATTTTCAAAGCTACACATTGGGTTTTGGCTTTTGTTAATCGGGGATTAATGTTAATATCCGCTTAACTTTTGCTTAATCTGTAGGTTTTGATATTTGATGATTAGATGGGAGTTGTGGGGAGAAAGTTACAGGTGTGTTAGGAGGAATAAAGGGATTGTTTGTTGCGGCGCCAGGGTTCAGGCGATGCACCAATACATTATTTTTTCAATAACTGCATCAATGTTGTTGAATACCTCGTCATTATTGAAGCGCATTACTGAAAAGCCCCATTCGGCCATGACCAGATCGCGGTTATCGTCATATTCCTTTTTCAGCAGGTGTATCGGCCCGTCAACCTCAATCACGAGTTTGTGTTTCGCGCAGTAAAAATCGGCGATATAAAAGGCCTTATCGCCATACCCCTGGTTGACGAATATCGGGTATTGCCTCAGAAACTTTTCTCCGCCGGCATTTCGTTTTCGGAGTTCTTTCCAAAGCAGCTTTTCGGCCGGGGTTGGGTTGTTGCGCAGTTCGCGGCAAAGGTCGGTTACTTTGTTCATATGGTTTAAATTCGGGCAATGCCCTTTTACCCACTCTGTCGACTGTGTCGACATCTCTCCCTATATATAGGGAGAGAAATGTAAAAAATAAACCCAATGCATTTAGCCACCACGTCTCCTCCCCTAAATTTAGGGGAGGCCGGGAGGGGTATAACCAATGCCGGGGTTTTTCCGCACATCTCAGTCATTGCCCTTTTACCCACTCTGTCGACTGTGTCGACATCTCTCCCTAAATATAGGGAGAGAAATGTAAAAAAATAAACCCAATGCATTTAGCCACCACGTCTCCTCCCCTAAATTTAGGGGAGGCGGGGAGGGGTATAACCAATGCCCGGAGTTTTCCGTACATCCCGGGGATTGCCCTTTTACCCACTCTGTCGACTGTGTCGACATCTCTCCCTAAATATAGGGAGAGAAATGTAAAAAAAAACAACTTTAGCCACCACGTCTCCTCCCCTAAATTTAGGGGAGGCCGGGAGGGGTATAACCAATGCCTGAGGTTTTCCCTGAATTTTATTATTACCGCAGCCACCTTTCCCCTAATACATTCTTTTAATAAAGGCACATTAATCGCCCACCGCGGTATAAATGTGACCAACCTTCACCAACTTTCACACTTATCTCCTATTTTTGCCGTTTTCCATAGTATTATGAGCGAAGAACGGTCGTTAAATTTTTTAGAAGAGATAGTTGAAGAGGATATTGCCGCCGGCAAATATGATGGCCGCGTACTAACCCGTTTCCCGCCTGAACCTAATGGTTACCTGCATATTGGCCACGCTAAATCTATCTGCCTTAATTTTGGGCTGGCGCTGGAGTATGGCGGCAAAACCAATCTCCGTTTTGATGATACCAACCCCGTTAAGGAAGATATTGAATACGTTGACAGCATAAAAGAAGATGTAAAATGGCTGGGTTTTGAATGGGCCCATGAACTTTATGCATCTGATTATTTTGATGAGCTGTATGAATTCGCCGTTGAACTGATAAAAAAAGGCCTGGCTTACGTAGACGATAGCAGCGCCGAAGAGATAGCAAAGCAAAAAGGCACCCCAACAGAGCCCGGCACGCCAACCGCTTATCGCAGCCGCAGAGTAGAAGAAAACCTCGGGCTATTTGCTGACATGAAAGCCGGCAAATACCCGGATGGCGCCAAAGTGCTGCGCGCCAAAGGCGACCTGGCCTCACCCAATATGCACATGCGCGATCCGCTTATGTACCGCATCAAGCATGCCCATCATCACCGCACCGGGGACAAGTGGTGCATTTACCCCATGTATGATTTTGCCCACGGGCAATCGGATGCGATTGAAGAGATCACCCACTCCATCTGTACGCTGGAGTTTATTCCTCATCGCGAATTATACAACTGGTTTATCGAGAAGCTGGAAATTTTCCCTTCTAAACAATACGAGTTTGCCCGGCTTAACCTAAACTATACGGTGATGAGCAAGCGCAAGCTGCTGCAACTGGTTAACGAGCACTATGTAGAGGACTGGGACGACCCCCGCATGCCTACCATCAGCGGTTTGCGCCGCCGTGGTTATACGCCTGCTTCAATCCGCGACTTTTGCGACCGCATAGGCGTAGCCAAACGCGAGAACATGATAGACGTGAGCCTGCTGGAGTTTTGCATCCGCGAGGACTTGAACAAAACCGCCTGGCGCCGTATGGCCGTACTCGACCCGATAAAGCTCGTCATTACCAATTATCCCGAAGGCCAAACCGAAACCATGTTCGGCGAGAATAACCCTGAGGTGGAAGGCGGCGATGGCGGCCGGGATATGCCCTTTAGCCGGGAATTGTGGATAGAACGTGAAGACTTTATGGAAGAACCGCCGAAGAAATTCTTCCGGCTGGGTGTGGGGTTGTCCGTAAGGCTTAAAAGTGCATATATTGTTACCTGCACCGGCTTTGAAAAGGATGCGGCGGGTAACGTGACCGAGATACATTGCAGTTACCTGCCCGAAAGCCGCTCAGGAAGTGATAAAAGCGGGTTGGCGGTAAAGGGCACTATCCACTGGGTAAGCGTTCCCCATGCCAAAACAGCCGAAGTGCGCCTGTACGACCGGCTTTTCCACGTTGAAGACCCTTCCAACGAGGACGGCGACTTTAAAGACTATATCAACCCCAACAGCCTGCAAATATTACCCAACGCCTATATTGAGAATGACCTGGCCAACGCCATCCCCGGCAAAGGCTACCAGTTTATACGCAAGGGGTATTTTACGCTGGATAAACATTCGACACCGGATAAGCAAGTTTTTAACCGTACGGTTACGTTGAAGGACGGGTGGGTGAAGAAGTAAGTAGCAGGCTTTAGTAGCAGTAGCAGTCACTTTTTTACTGCTACTGCTACTGCCACTGCCACTGCCGCTGCCACTTTAAAATCACGGATTATACTTCCCCAGCACATTAAAAAGCACATTCAAATCCAGTTGCGTTAGCTTCGGCTTGATGTCCGTTTGTACAAAGTGGCGTTTAAAGGCTACAATGGCGGCGTTAATGTCCGAGGTATCATACCCGATCAGTTTCAGGGCGGTAACATAGTCAAAATCGGCGGGGGCCAGCTCCAGGATATCGTCGCTCCAGTAGCCGAAGCCATGGGCGGCCAGGGTTTTCCAGGGAAAGAAGGGGCCGGGGTCGGGTTTGCGTTTGGGGGCGTAATCCTGGTGACCGATGAAATTTGCCTGCGGGATACCGTAATTCTTTTTCAGCTGGGCCAGCAGTACAAGCAGGCTGTTGATCTGCGCACCGGTGAAGGGTTCGTTGCCATTATTATCTATCTCTATCCCTACCGAGCAGCTGTTCATATCCGTAACGCTGCCCCACTTGCCCGCGCCGGCCTGGTAGGCGCGCAGGTAATCATTCACCATATGGAATACCTTGCCGCTTTTGGCGATGACGTAATGCGCGCTTACCTGCGATTGCGTTACCGTAAAGGTATGCAGCGTTTGCCCTATCGAATCCTGCGCGGTAAAGTGGATAATCACAAAATTTGGCTTGCGGATACCAAAATTAACGGTGCCTACCCAGTCCGAAGGGATTTGCCGGCCGGTACTGTCGGCCAGGGAATCAGGCAGCTGGGTTTGTATGGTTTTTACGTAGCCTTTGGTTTTATCGCTGTACACTTTATTGGTAAGGGCATAAGGCCCTTTGGGCGAACAGCTGTTTAGGAGGAGTAGCAGTGGCAGTATAAAGTAGCAGTATTTCATACGTAGCTAATTTAAACAATTTTGCGGCATTTAAGTTTGTTGGGGCCACCGCGGCACGTAAAATGTTTGATCGTTTCCGTACGTTTTTTTGCTTTAAAACCCCGTACGTACGGGGTTAAAGTGTTCACGTTTTGCACACATACACCCCATAAACGGCATGCGAAAACCATTGATTTTTAGCGGGTTAAAATTTGATAGTGCTCCATATTGTACCATTTTTGACGAATTTCGTGAACACTTGAGTTAGCGAAACGTAAAATCGCCGCCACAGGGCCTATCCGGACAGATTTTAAATGCGATTTGCCCGGCAGATTATGCCTGAGCCTCAGCGAAGTGCAATTTTTGTATCCTCAAACTGTTGAAACAATGGCTGCCAGCAGGCGGCCCCGATTTTTCCCTTTTGCGCAAGGTCGCCGGAACGTTTAAGTTTACCCACAAAACCCACCGGATCGTTCCTCGTTATTTAGGCAAATATTTCTGAAAAATCCCCTCGATAAAATCGGCGCCCGAGTAACCTGCAGCCATAATGGTTACAATAAATGTTTTATCATCCGCAGAAGAGGCCCCGCCTTTTATCAGCGAAGCAATGGCCCCTGCTATAAAGCCAATAAAAAGGCTCACCAGCAACCTCTGGGCGTTAAAGGCGCTTGTTGGCTGATTGCTGGCTGTGTTTATTGCGTTACTGGCATTTAGTTTGGCCAGGCCGGAAACAACGCGGATACCCTGCCCGAGCACGCCCAGCAGGCCGCCTACTAAAATTTGAAAAATTAAATCTGTATTCATGTTTTTTGGCGCCTACTCTGTTACCCCGTTTTCGGCTTTACCGGTTTTTGGTTGATTGTTTTATCCAAAGCTCGGCGGTAAACAAAAGGGGGCTTACCGTAAATGCGTCCTTTTTTACAGGGTATTTTTACGGTATTAGAAAATGATTAAAGACTTGATAATGTGGGGAATGTTTTGTAGGTTAGGCCTAATTAACTTTATTACTTAACTATTAAACCTTAAAACTATGGCAAAGCTAAAAAACCACCAATGGCAGCTTTACGGACATTGCGAAAAAAACACGGGGGAACAACCGGTTAATGATGGGATATTACTCACTGAGCAAACAAATAAGTTAGGATTTCGCCCCATACCCACAAATACCGGCCCGGCACCGTCCTCGGTTACTGAAGAGTACTTCGGCTCTCCTGTAGTTGCTGATCTTGCTATATCATTGATAAAAAACGCTTACGGTGTAACCGAAGAAATTTTTAATAGTTATCTCGATTCCTTCGAGCATCCGCTCGATAAAAGTTTGGCCGAAAAATCAATCCTTGACCTAAAAAAAATCAATTACGGCGTAGCTTTTAGCAGGTCGGCTGTTCTAAAAATACTTAGCCAGCCAAACTGCGAGGGAATACGCTCATACCTGTGTGCCCGTCCCGTCGATGGCTTACATCATTTCTCATTAGTAATGGTTGGTATCGATATTAACGGATACGATTTGAATTATCCGCCAGCCGATGAAAAGGGGGGGTCTTTGCAGAACGGCGATAAAGCAGCAACGGATACCAAATCTCTTGGTCTGGAGTACGGGAACCCGCCAGGCGGAGGTATCACGATGCACGGAGACAAGGTGCAAATTGATGAACATTATTATTTATTGAAACAAGCCATAGGCAAATAACGTGTAACCATAGTGATAATTGGGTTATTTGAGAATGCCGCCCTGACTTTTTTGATATTATTAACAAAGCTCCGGGTGAGCACTTACAATGCAATATATCTGAGCCTTATTGCTCTTGCATTGCTATTGGCAATCAAAGCTTACAAAAGCGGAGTTGGCAAAGCGCGTTTTTTGGTTTTTGTCCTGTCGGCAACGCTATTGGTCGAGTTGTATTCCACATGGGCAATTCCCAATAAAATAGCTTTTGGATGGGCTTATCACCTGTTTAACCCGATAGAGTATACTGGTTTTTGTTTGTATTTTTTAGCAACCCATTACAGCCAAAAACCGAAGTTTTGGGTAAAATACTCCATCCCTATTTATATTATTGCCAGCCTCTCCATCTCATTTTTTGTTTACCATGTCGGGAAGGTCCAGAACAGAAACGCTATGCCGGCCCTCAATATAAACCTTGAGGGCCTTTTACTATTTATCGTTTATACGTATTTACTGTTCTCACTTGATGAAGATATGCCCGTGTACCTTACAGGCGATTTTTGGATATCGGTAGGTGTAATGTCGTTTTTCGGTGGAGCTTCAATATTTTTGGGGCTTTATTCAATCCTGTTTAAGATCAATTATGAAGGAACAATGGGATTGTTCGGGCTGATTGCCCGGCCGCTCAATATTGTTTTGTACTGTTGTATTATTATTGGATTATTATGCACGATACGAAACCGGAAATATTCTATAGCGTAATCCTGATAAGCATTTTTTTTGTTTTGTTAGTGGCTATTATTATCGTCACTGCGCTTTTATATCATAGCCGCAGAAGGCTCCACCAAATCGAAGTCGCCAATTTTCAAACCATATTAACCCAAACCCAACTCGAAGTGCAGGAGCAAACCCTGCAAACCATCGGCACGGAACTGCACGACAATGTGGGCCAGTTATTAAGCCTCACCTCGCTTACGCTCAACTCCATCGAGCTTGCCGATAACCCCAAAGTGCAGAAAAAGATAAATGAATCCATCGAGCTTACGCTGCACGCTATCGGCGAAATGCGGCAGCTGGGGCATTTACTGCAGGGCGACAGGCTGGTGGCCGTGGGACTGGTAGAAGCAATCAGGCAGCTGGTGAGCTGGATGGAGCGTACGGGCAAATACGAGGTGATTTACACTGCCGGCGAGGATGTGCCACCCGGCGAAAATGCCGATAAACATCTCATTATTTTCCGCATTACACAGGAGATTTTTAACAATATCATCAAACATGCGGCCGCCTCGCGCATCAGCATTAGCCTGGAATATGCGGGGGGTGTCTTAAATCTCCGGGTGGCCGACAACGGCGTGGGCTTTCCCCCGGCTGGCGACATGGCGCTATCACGCCAGGGCATGGGCCTGCAAAATATTCACAAACGTGCCGGCATCATCGGCGGCGAGGTAAGCATCAACTCCAACCCGGCGCAGGGAACTCGGATCACGGTTTGCGTACCTTACCCATAAACCCCGCCAGCGGAATACCCGCATCCGCATGCGCCACGTTTTCAAACTAAGGCCAGGTGGGGTCTATCCTAAAATCCACTATATCCGTAAATAATTTGAAGGTATGGCGCACTCCGTTTTCGCAGGGTCTCCGGAACGGCGCCCTGGGGCCCATGCCCCTTGATGCGCAAAAAGGGCCAAAGGTTATTTTATTTGAGGACGATACCTCGTATATTTGTGCTAAAGGAGAGATTTTATATGCCGGTTGCACTCAATTCTGCACAATTGGAAATCCTGAAACTGTTTAGGAATGACCAGACTGAAGAAGAACTTCAGGAACTAAAATCATTGCTTACAGCCTGGCTTGCCGCTAAGGTGACATTTGAAGCGGATAAAGCTTTCCGGGAAAATGGCTATACTACCGCTATTTTTGAGAAATGGAAACAGGAACACTTCAGGAAAACGGCGTAACTAATGACTGTTGTTCTTGACTGTAATATTCTGGCGATGTGCCTAACATCCGGTTCGCCATACCATATTATCTATCAGGCATTGGTAAAAGGCAAATTTCAACTGGTGGTTTCCAACGATATTTTATTAGAGTATGAAGAAATAATACAACGAAAATACAGTATTGCCACCGCCCGTGCATTCGGCAGTTTGTTGGATGAACTGCCAAACGTACATTACTTACACACTTATTACCAATGGCAATTGATCACAAAAGATTCGGATGATAATAAATACTGTGATTGTGCCATTGCAGGACAGGCCGATTATGTTGTCACAGAAGACCGGCACTTTGATGTGTTAAAAAATGTTCCTTTTCCTTCCCTTACCGCTGTCGGTATCAATCATTTTTTAGAAATACTGCAATCTGTTTAGCTGTTACCTGTCGCTAGTGGTCTAACTCCTCTTTTCAATAAAACGCTTCTTACCACTTTTCTATTTTCACCCCGTTCTTTTAATTGTTGTGCCGGAGTGCTCAAATTACGCTCAATTATATTATGGCCGGTCAACTCATCGGCGAAGTCTTTTGCTTTGATGACGAGTTGCTTGGGTAGGTGAAATAGCCTTTTATTGGTATCCATTCATTATTAATTTGAAAAGATAAATTACGAACCTTTATTTGAAAGTTTCAAATTAGCGCGTTTGGTTAGCTCTGCAATAAATGCATCATTTTCAAAGGATGGCAATGATGGATCGATTGTTAAATCGACGCCCGCTATTCCGTTGCCGCAGGGTCTCCGGAACGGGACCCTGCGCTCCTGGCCCTATGATACCTGGCGCAGGGTCCTCTTCGAGTTAAGGTTTACCCACAAAATAGCCCAAAAAGGGGGAATCTGCTGCCAATACGTAATCGCGCGCGGATGTCACACTGAGGCACCCGAAGTGCGGCGCGCAAAGGCCAGCCTATTTCGAGGGATTTCCGGCGCCTAACGAGTATAGCGGCCGGCGAACCCACCGCACTCCTTCGAGTGCCTCAGGTTGACAACGCGCTTATTATCAACCTCATGCATTGCCACTTATATAGTTCGTGACTGCGACGCCCGCAATAATGCTCTGTCGAATTTTGTGGGTAAACCTAAATCTTCGAGAGACCCTGCTCAAACAAATTACCTTACCCGCTTTTTTCAATAATCCCCATAAACCCCGCCAGCGAAATACCCGCATCCGCCGCCGCATCCGTATACGCCACGCTTTCAAACGAAGGCCAGGTGGGGTCTGTCCTAAAATCTACTATATCTGTAAAAACTTCGGGCAGCTGCCATTGCGCGGCATAAAAATATTCGCTGTAAATCAGTTTGGATTGGATGAGCTTTTCCAATTCCGGCAGTTCAACACCATCCGGGTTGGCAAAAACCACCGAAATAAATTTTTTATAGTTGCAGCGGTAGCGATAATTGAATTGGAATTCTTCGCTCGAGAGCGCCCTCCTAGAACAAATAAAAGACTGAATGAATTGGTGAGAAAGGTTAGGTTATTCTTGAACGTCAAGACAATCAACTAAATGGGATAGTAGTGCTATAAATAACGTATAAATAAAATAATGCAAAACCAAAAGCTATAAAACCAAATGCAAGAAATACTACTATTAAAATATTAAATGTCAATACATAAGCCCGAAGAGATTTACTATTGTGCTCGTTTACTTTAAGTTTAAATTCTTTTTGAGCCTTATAGGCGCCTATCATGGTATAAATAAAGAATAACAAAGCTATTGGCGCACAAAGGAGCATTATCCATGACTGTGGTCCTCTTGATTCAGCCTTTTTAGCAAATTCTTTTATATCTAATATTTTCCCATTTAAATTAAATGCCGGATTGTCGGTACCAGTGTAAATAATTTGGAATTTAAGCGCATACCCTGGATCAAAATATTTCCACGATAGATTAAGTGCATGGCTGTCTTTCCTTGATAAATTAAAATTTGCAACTGTCGGATCGGTTTGTCTAACTATTTTAAAATCTAAAATTTTTTTTGCTGACTCTAAATTCAACACGATAGTTTGTCGCACATCTTCAGTATTTACAGGGATGTCCCCGTTATTCCAGATTACACCAGTTAACAAGTAAACATTATCTCTTATTGCTGTACTGTCCTTTTCAATAACCTTAATAGCCGATGATGAATTGTGGCTATCATAAATCAGCGATGATGGTTCATTTATATAATAAGCTATACTTTTAGTTTTTCTTCCGTTATAATAGAAAAAGACACTCAATACAATCCCAGCTATTGCTAACAAAAGAAAAACGATATTAAGTGGCTTTTTAATGTCTTCTGATAAGGACATTGTATATAAGGTTGATAATGAACTCTAAAGATATTAATTTCCTTTCTTCTTGCAAGAAATTATGGCAAAGGGTCCCATTCATTGAGAAATCTTCTGATTGGAATATAGCAATTTGAGGGAAAGAACAAACGATCAAGCCAACAAATATGAAATAGTGTCATAAAAATTTTAGGGAAATTCAAAGATTACGGGCATTAAAAAATATTTATCTGTGTTGTTACAACTTTTGCTGGCGAAGGATGCAAAAATAATTCATCGAGGTATTTGTTTCTTAATTGCCTTTCTTTTTTATTATTGACAGCCTCTTTTGCTGCTAATTGATATTGCGGTGGCAAGTCCTTTTCAAATTGCAGCAATTTTTCCTTCATAAATTTCGGAGTTGATGAACTGACCAATTCATCATAGTTATTATAGATGTAAATTAAGATTGAGAAAAAGTTAGCTTTATTATACCAATAAGATTCTTTTGGAAGGTGCATATCAAGATAAAGTTTCGCCGATTTTTCTAGATTTTCCATTATTAAATCCTTATCGGTAAATATTTCCGAATACTCCTCCAACATGGTCGACGGTATGTTTCTATTAAAGAAACCGCGTTCAATTGTTGCTAATATATTCAAGACAACCATCAAATGAACCTTCCTTGATATCTCATAATTAGTAAATATTGTGCTTTCTAAAATCAACTTATTAAAGCTTTCGACTTTCTTTTTTATCCCCCAGTGGATAAAGCTTTCAGGAATGTTTGGGTCTAAAGTATGATCGTTACGCGGTAGTTTTAGTTCGATTTCTTGAGTTAAAACTTTTGCTACTAGCATCAGTTCAGATGGGGCATATTCCGTTGAAAGCCTTTCAATATTAGTTAAGCTATAAAATGTTCTATTTAGCCGTTTGAAAACCTCTTTGATTTGGGGATCATCACTTTCCATTTGCAATTCAATTATAGCGATCTCATACGTGAGCAATTCATCTTTTTCGTCTTTCGATAAATTAACATAGTATTTTCCATCAACTTCAAAACCCCCATCTATGAATTCAATAATACTTTTCATTCGCTGTTGCCCGTCAACTATTAGCGAGGTTGACGTCATAGCATCAGCGTCAATGCCGCCTTTCGCAAGGAATATTTGCGGAAAAGGGTATCCTAGTAAAATAGTTTTAATAAAATCTTGTTTATGAACTTGCCTCCAAACAAGATTTCTTTGAAAGTATGGGGAAAGTATAAGTTGACTTCTTTTAATATCGCCAACAATGTCAATTAATTGCCTAGATCTAACGTTATATTTTATCATGATTTGCCCTTTCTTATAATATCTATATTTGTTGCTTGCTTATATTCAAAAAAAACTTGGCTGAAATATATACCTGCATTTATATTTTCAAAATATGACAAATACTTTTGCGATAATTTATTGAAAAAATTAAACCATTTTTTTTTCGCTTCACAAACGGGCATGCAGTCAGGTCTAAAAAAACCCTTGCTGAGAGAACTCGAGTAAATGTCGTATTTATTTAATTCTGAGGTTCTTTCAAATTTAGAGAGATCTTTAAATCCCGCTGTTTCCCTCATGACAATTTCACAATACTTTTGGAACAGCCAGGGGTCAACAATGGCTACGTCTAGATCAGATGTTCCCTTAACGAATTCTTTAGATTTCACATAACTATACCCCGTTTTTGACGAGCCAGCTATCTGTATTGAAGAAATGGGGATTTTGAATTCAGTACTGACGCTATTTAATAAATCGAATTCCAAATCATAGTCTCCCTCAAATGCAAAAGTGGGATAAGTTATATATATTTTTCTTGAAATAACTTCGCTTCTATGTCCAAGTTCAATTCCCTTTTGGATACCGCTCTTATATAACATAACTCTATCGACAAGATTTATCGACTTAAAAGTAACAACAAATCAGTGTTTTTAATAATTACACATCGTTTTTTCAATTAACACTATAAATTCCTCCAGCGAAAATAACTCGTGGAAGGGGTCACTTGTATATTTAAGACTTTCAAACTCATGCCAGGTGGGGTCTATCCTAAAATCTACTATATCCGTAAATATTTCGGGGAGCCGCCATTGCGCGGCGTAAAAATATTCGCCGTAAATCAGTTTGGATTGGATAAGCTTTTCCAATTCCGCCAATTCAACACCATCCGGGTTGGCAAATACAACCGAAATAAATTTTTTATAGTTGCCGCTGCAACGATAGCGATAATTGAATTGGATGTTTGGCATGGTCGGGGAAGACTAATCGGAACAAAAGAAAGCGCCTTCTTCTATAGCAGCTACTATCGATGTTCTTTTGGAAAGGCTTTTATCAATGAGTGCTTGATAAGAATCGTCTATCTCATTGATGATTATCCAATTCTTGTATTCTTTTGGACGATAGCTTATCATTTTTCCGCTTCTTGCAATTCCGCCTGCTAGAAAAATATAGAATTGAACGTAGTCACCGTTTTCGCGGTAGGCTAACTGTTTGAGATGCTCAACGGAAATAACTTTTTCCATCCGCTAAAAATATGCAGAAGAAAAAGGTTTGTCAATCGGATATAAGTGAACTTTTTTTGGCAAACTTATCGTTATGAATCCTCAAAAAAGCAGCATCCGGGTCAAATTTTTGGGGAGCGATAATATCCTTACCGTCGTAGTCAATAAAGTTCTGCTTAATGCTTTGTATGTCTTTATAGTTATAAAATTTAGATGCTATTTTAATCTTTAGATCTTCTGTTACAGTTATAAGATACTTGTCAAAAGCCTTATCATGCAAAGCATTCAACGCTAATCCATTTTTAGGGTTCAAGCGGTTTTTACTATCGTCGCGCCATGTTGCAATGTGACTGGCTACTATTAGGTCGACTAGTGTAATACCAGTAAAACAGCATTGATTGTTAAAATTACTGAGTACAACGCCTCTAAAAATTTCTTGGTCTAACCGAACCTTAACCATCTTAACCGAATCTCTGCCTTCCCTTTGCTTGTATTTATCTAAATCAACTTTGTATAATTTTTCGATTGTGGTGTTTTTCTTTTTAGCAAGTACGTATTCGCTTTCCATATATTGATTATCCCAATCTTGCATAAATTCTTTCCAGACTTCTTTATCCAATTTGCTGGTATTGGGTAAGCCTTTTATTCCTCTTTCCTGTAATTTAGGATCAAGGCTGGCAAAATTTCCTAATTTTCTCGCTACTGCACTAGGAACTCTGCCTATTAACTCAGCTAATTCTTTTACCTCTGGATTGGTACGGTGCATCTGACCAAAAGGGATCTTGGAATATAAGTTTAGCGTTAAGATGCATTGTTCCTTCGTCCACAGTGTTTCGCCCTTTTTCATAATTACTTTTCTATTTCGAAAAATACGTGTTTACATTCACTATCTAAACATTCGCAAATAATTAATAATGAAAGGATATGGTAGAGGTCGGAAAGAATATCCGCCCTTGCCTTTCAAATTGGTCAGCTGGTGGGTTGGTCTATGATTAATAAGGAAGGATACCAGCCATTTTATAAAGTTACTAATCCCGGCAAATCCTTTACATGCAGCCGGTACCTAAACCCGTTTTTATGCAGAAACCGCCGCACCAGCATTTCAGGCCTGGTATCCTTGCTGCGTATACGTGACATGTTATAGCTGCGCGTCTCGGTGGAGTGTACATCGGCCATAAGGCAAAAATAATATACAATTAAATCAAAAATCAGCCCGGATTTCATCCATCGCCCCGGGGGGCCGGTTACAGGAAGGATATTAAGTTCCGAGTTTGTTAAATATTAAAGATTGAAGTTCTTCAGGTCGCTGGTATTAAAAACCCTTTTGAATTGCTTCTTTTTCAGCCCGTTGTAAAGGGTTTTATCCCCTGTCCACAGTGTGCCTTTGAGATAAAGTGTTAAAGCCACAAAATCAGTATCGTCTATGTCTATATCTTCAGTGAACTTTAGTGCCTTTTTCCAAATGGTTTGAGGTATAAGATCTTCATCAATAAATTTCAACCGTGAAAAAAGATGAAATCGTGCGTCGACTAAGTGCTGTTCAGAAAGCTTTGAGATTTTTTTAAGTTTTTCCCAATGGTTTTGAATTTGAAAGCGCATGTAACTGCAACTATAAAATTCAAAATTACTTTTGGAGTTAATCAGTAATTCGCCGATGGTACTTTTAGTGTTTAAAAGGCCACTAAATATGATATTGGTATCAACAACAACTTTCACTTGATGTATTTACCGCCGTTTTTAGCCCACCAGCCTTTTTTTACTTCCTTAGCCAATTCATCAACATCGGCCTGGGTAGCTTCAGATTTGGCAGTAGCTTCCTTGTAATATAAAAGATTGATCAAACGCTGCAATCCCTCCGTGTCTACGTAAGCCGGCAGGCGGATGATCACCTCGTCCTTTGTGCGCTCAATTACCATTGTGTTTGCTTTTACTCAAATTTACAAAAATATTGTAATACCGGGGCATTTATCCAAAATAATCAAAATCAAGGCAATCCTTTAATCAGCTCCAATCAAGGTTCAGACAACCGCCAAACCCTCACCCTTTTGAATGGCTAAACACAACAATCAGGGCCACCGTTAATGCCGCAAAAACTACAGCGGCGCCGCCGATGAGTAAACGGGTACCCGCCGGGTTTATGATTTGGCGCTGGGCGGCGTTGAAAGCATAGTACCGGTACGTTTGTACATAGCCCGAGTCGGTAAGCAGGGCCGGGTTTGAGGCCGTTGTTGCAGTGGGATTAAAGTAATTGGATGTTGCGGGGATATTGCCGGCGCGCAGCTTTAACAGCATATCTTTTGGCAGCCTGAACATGCGGGCGTCGCGGCGGGCAGCCTTTGCCGGGGCGCCGCTGTATGGCGGGGCCGGCAATAGCATAGCGTTGCGGCGGGCGGTAATTTCGCGCAGCCGCTCGTTGCGCGGAAGTGGTTTGGCGGTGTCGGCCTTTGCCGTTGAGTCGTGGCCGGCGGTCTGCGCCGGCGCTTTTTGTGCCAGGGCAATAAGGCAGCAAAAAATGAAGATAAGGGTTGTTTTCATGCCGGATAGGGAGCCAGGGGTCTGTTTGGTTAAAGGCATCCCAACTAAAATGACGTGATAAAAGCATTGAATGATACAGCATTAAAAAAATAATGCCAGGTTAATTTTCATTTGATCACCCCCTTTTCGCGCAGTTGCTCCAAAATATAATCGCCTTCTTCCTGGCACAGGCGGTCGCCAAACTTTATAGTTGCCAGGCCGTAGTCAAATCTGATGGTGCCTTTGTCGGCAACGTTCCAGGGCCTTGGCATGGACTGCTGCCTGCCGAGCCGGAAGCCAAACTCCGGTGTGGGGTCCTCAGCGGCGCGGAAATTGCGCGCCTGGCTAAGGTCGTACGTTTTTGTTTTGCTGATAGAGCCTTTTTTTTGAATGGTGAGAACGCCCGGTGCAAAGGTTACCACTTCGCTGCCGGCGAAGCTCCACCAGCAAATCATCCCGATAAAAACGCAGGCCCAGGCTACGCCTACGGTCCATAAGGCCATAAAAAGGTCAGGGCTATCCTTGCCCGCATGGTTAAAAAAGCCGCCGGGAAAGGTAAATGCCACGGCGCCGCAGCCAAAAAACCAAATGGCAACAAAAACAAGCAATGCCCAATTTTTTTTGGCCGGAATAGTGATAACCACATCATTAAATGGCTGGCTGATAACGGCCCTGCCGTGATAAGGTGTTTCCATGGTTAAATATGGGGAAATATTTCATTTAATAAGCCTTTTACTCCGCAGTCGCTCCAAAATATATTCCCCTTCGGGTTTGTGCAGCTTATCGCCAAAGCGAACGGTTTCCATGCCGTAATCAAAGCGGACGGTGCCTTCAGAGGGCACATTCCAGGGCAATGTCAGGCCCCGCCGTCTTCGGCGACCGAAGGCAAAGTCGTCCGAAAAATCTTCCTCGGCGCGATAGTTTTGGGCTTCATTCAAGTCGTAACTTTTGGTTTTGGCGATAGATCCCTTTTTAACAATGGTGAGCACGCCCTGTGATACGGTGATAATCTCTTTTCCGGCCACATTCCACCACCAGGTGGCAGCGGCAAAAAAGCCACCGGCTGTCCAGATGCATAGCCAGAAAAATACAAACAGGTCGGCGCCGCCAGCCGCACTGCTAAACAACATTGTAACGGCGAAAAAAAATCCGAACGACCAGCCACCGAGCCAAATAGGTAAAAAGGCGACGAGAAGCCAATTTCGCTTTACCGGAATAGCGATCTCCATGCCATCGAAGTATTCGTTTATAATGGCCCTGCCATGATAAGGGATTTCCATGGCTTAAATATGGGGAAATATTTTTAATTCGCCGCGCGACTGGCAAACATGCTCCAGTCATCTGAGGAACTAATAGCTCAACAATTTCCGCATCATCTCCTCCAGCCTTGCTTTGGCCAAAAACTGGTCCTCCAGCGCTTTGTTCATCGGTATAGCGGTATCCAGGCTGGCGCAGCGCATCACCGGGGCGTCAAGGTTGCCGAAGCAATGTTCGGCCAGGTGGGCGGCAATTTCCGCGCCGAAACCGCAGCACAAGGTATCCTCGTGCAG
>Ga0210389_10000338_pt1 | contig 45671 bp, 32 predicted proteins | sample IncBWH28OmetaG_FD_160127 | JGI IMG/M metagenome (GOLD analysis project Ga0210389, IMG submission 160127) | Forest soil microbial communities from Barre Woods Harvard Forest LTER site, Petersham, Massachusetts, United States - Inc-BW-H-28-O ... | reverse complement strand
CGCACCAATGTGGTATTCGAGGGTACTACCGATGATACTACCGGCGGCAAAGCCCGATGGAAACCTTATGTGTACAAATACCTGCCCACGCTGCCGGATAAGGCCCCTCCCCAAATAGCGCCTTACCAGCCGCATCTCGACTGGCAGATGTGGTTTGCCGCGATGGGGACTGCAGAACAATACCCCTGGACATACAATCTGGTATACAAGCTAATGCATAACGACCCCGGCGCCCTCAGCCTTTTTGCCGGCAATCCGTTTCCCGGCAAACCACCGCGGTACATCCGGGCCACCTTATACCGTTACGCCTTTGCAAAACCCGGTAACCCACAGGGCCTCTATTGGACACGGGTACAGCTCGGCGCGTGGATGCCTATGCTTTCGGCGGATGACCCACGGCTGTTAAGGTTTTTACAAAGCCAGGGCTGGTTAAAGTAAAGTTGCTGCCCCAATTCTCAAATTCACGCGTGAACTATTTAGACGTGCTTTGAATGATGCAATTAAGCACGTATTTTTAGACCACGAGCCATCGCATAATTTACTACCTGTCAGCGGTTAGCAGAACATTTTTTCGGTAAATAAATTTTTTTTGATAAATAATATATGACAAATTCCGTAACATCATTTGATATACTTAATGACACTGAAAATGACATGGAGATTGTCCATGAGCCCGAGTGTTTTGAATTTATGCTTCCACCTGGAGAAAAATTGACTATTGAAGTAGATTCATGCGAACAAAGTATAATATTACGACACTCATTAGCCAAGGAAACTGTGATACTTTCTATTCTGGACAACAAAAGCTATTATACAGTGAGGTATAAAGGCATAGATGTATTTTGTAAACATAAATTATGATAGATTGGCAGTTTAGCTAGCGTGCCGACCCGTCAGACTCGCCTGAATTGGGGGAAATGACTTCAATAGTTTTAACCGAAGCTGAACATCAAGCCTTTACAAATGCTTGGTTAAAACAAATTGGCCGTATAAATTCAAAAGCACTAATAAATACTGGAAACGCTACAGTGGCTGAAATTAAAGAAGCTGCAAGGCAAGTATATAAAAATTATCCACAAATTTTATCAAAACTGGGTTTATAGTAAAATGGAAATAAAAAGAAGAATATCCGGCAATATTGATAGTAGATCTAAGAAACGACTCCTCGAAGATGCGCTAAAAATTAAATTAGATGACGGTCTGTTCAGTCACGATATAGACGAAAAATCTGAAGAGTATAACACGATTAAACATTTGGCACACTCTCTAAATCTTTACGATCGCGTCATTGGCACACTATTTACGCAACAGGAAATTGAACAATCTGAAATATTGGTTTTTCGAGGTGCGTGGGTTACGGGTTATCCGCAGCCTGAAAAGCCGATTGAGTTTAGTGGAAATACATATTCAAATAGTTGTCCCGAATGTGGAATTCATGATGAGCAAAAAGCACCGTTTCAAATGAAGGAGCCCATTTTAGGCAAACACAAGATAATGCAATTGAATTGGATATTTGACGAAATTTTTGTTGAGCGAAACTTTTATCAAAGTTTTTTTAAAGATTTTGGGATCGGGATGCGGGAAGCGATGTTATATAAAAAAAATGAGCCAGTTAAAACAGTTCTGCAATTAGATATTCCAAAGGCGGAATTTGCACTGGATACGAACGGACTAGAGTTTTCTACCTGCCCTGTTTGTAAAAAAATTAAGTACACACCTGTCGAGATTGGATTTTTTCCAGCACCGCCGCGAACGAATTTTCACATTCTTAAAACAAAGGAGTTTTTTGGAAGCGGTCATTCTGCTTTTAATAAAATATTGATGTCCCACGAAATAATGAGTGAATTGGTTAAAATAAAGGTAGCCAAATATTATAATTTTGTTCCAGCTAAATAGGGTTTGTGAATATCGATTATACGTCGCCCCCCAGTTGTGCGTTAGTTTGCGCGGAATCCTGTCCCAATGTCTGTGACTGGACGACTATGTTTGTAGTCTAAGACTACAATAACGAAATGTATGAAAAAAGACATTGCCTGGCCCAGCACCGGGCTTTGTTTTTAATGGACAAAAGCTAAGATTATTACGGCACACTGCGTGAGGGGGCGTCGCGGATACCGGCCAAGTGGCTTAGGCCTCGCGCAGTAAGAGCAGAGCACCCGACCCGGCTACCGGCCGGGGCACGCCCAAAAATCTTCAATAATTCCCATCCCCGTCACACCTCGCAAGATTGCGGGTACCGGCTCACGGAGGCCGGTGCTTTCTGCTGATGACCCACGGCTGTTAAGATTTTTGCAAAGCCAGGGCCGGTTAAGGTGAAGTTGATTCCCTTTCAAAAAATTAGCCGGGTCCATCCTGAAATAAGGGCTATTCTTCTGTTATAAGGGTCTTGATCTGCTCTGCCATTTCGGGCGTCACTGTTACGCCATGCACATGTTGCGCATGTTCAGCAGCGATAGTTAAAACTTCTTCTTCGGTATTAGCGGTTACCACGGCGTCGCAAACAAAGCCGGCATCGGCGCATTTTAATGTTTTCATGATCTTTGGTTTAATGTTTTTAAATAAATTTTTACCAAAAATATAAACCATTAAAAATCAGAACGGTATCAAATGATACATAAGCGAAAATAATTTTTGTTCATAAAAGCTGGATACGCCCCCTGAACAATTTTATGATATTCTTCCGTTCATACTCCTTCAAAATGCGCGACACCACCACCCTTGTTGTACCCAGTTCATCAGCCAGTTGCCGGTGAGAAAGGTCAATGGATTTATTATTTTCTTTTTGCGACTTGTTTTGCAAATAGGTTAATACCCTGGCGTCAATATGTTCAAAAGCAATTCCCTCAAAAGAATTGATAAGCTCGTCATATCGTTTTCTGAACATCGTCATTACATACCGGTTCCACGACGGGTACTTTAATTGCCATTCGGGAATGAGGCTGGCGGGGAAGATAAGCACTTCGGTCGGCTCGGTAACCACCCCGTGCGAGGTGCTTTGGTTGTTGAAATAGGCCGCCGCCAGCGACATCGTACAAGTTTCTTCGGCCCGAACATAATACAACAAAATTTCCCGGTCTTCCTTTTGCTGAAAAACCCGTATTGCGCCTTTTATCACAATCGGCAAAAACTTCACATATTGGCCGTCGCGTACAATTACATCGCCTTTATTAAATTTAAGCAGCTGTCCCTGCTGTAATAATTCTTCCCTGAACTGGGGTTCGGTACAAAAAGTGATTTTTTTGAATAGGTCATCAGGTTTCTCCATACACAAATATAACTGATAAACTATTATTTCAGCGCTGATTATTAAACCGTTAGCCTCCTTTTTCGCCAACCTCCGATTAGCCGGAACGTCCATTCGGCTATAAAAACTGCCTTAAAGCAACTATCGCAGTACCAACGGCGTAATTTATAGTAACACGCTATGCTACTTAGCGCTGCTTATGAAAACACTTAAAAAACAAATTATGAAAAAAATGATCTATCCGGCGATGATAGTTATTGCCGGCCTGCTTGCCTTCACTTTTGCCGCGATCAACTGGAAAGTTAACAGCGACAAGGCCGAAGTAAAATTTACCAGCGACAAATTCGACGGATCCTTTAGCGGCTTAAAGGCCAGCATTTCGTTTGATGAGGAACACCCCGAAAATGCAAAGTTTTCCGCATCTATTGATGCCAACAGCATTGCTACTGGTTTTTTCCTGAAAAACATGCACGCAAAGGATGCGCTCGGGGTCGACAGTCACCCCTTCATTAAATTTGAGTCGACAGCGGTAAGCAAGAGCGGGAGCGGCTATTTAGCCAAAGGAAATTTAACCCTGAAGGGCGTTGCCAGGCCCATGTCTATTTACTTTACTTTTACAGGTCAGGGCGGCCAGGGCGTTTTTAAGGGGAACATGACCGTTATACCGAAGGATTTCGGCATTGACCACAATGGCACACCCGAAAAAGTGGTGGTTAGCCTGGTAGTGCCCGTAACCAAAATGTAAAAACATCAGATAATAATAACGATCCCCCCGACAGAGGGTTCGCACGGGCCGCCGCTTTTAAAATCGGCCTTGCGCGTTGGGTTCCCCTCTTTGAGAGGGGCAGGGGTGTGTCCTTACTGTTTTAGCGGTGCACCAATATTTTGAGAAGCACGCGCTTTTGAACATCACCCTAAACTGCTTACTGACGGCCGGGCGGAATAACACACCCCTCAAGAGGGGAATCGCACAGCCCCCAGCGCCCCAAACGCATTTCTTCACGCAAAAAAAGAGGTTGCCGGTTGTCCGGGCAGCCTCTTTTTTGTTATGCGCTGCCCTACTTTCCTATCGCAAAGCCGTAGGCTATCCTTACCGCTACAAAACCATAATTATCACCAGGGGTGTAATAGCTGTCGTACCGGGCGCTGAAATCCCAGTGGCGGAAGGCAATGCCTAATGCCGGTGATAGCAGGAATTTCTTCTGGCCGGTACCAGAGTCGGTTTCCTCAACCCCTTCGCCAATCTCGCCATCAAAATAAACATGGGGCAAAAAGAAGGCTTTGAAACCCGCTTTAATTGGGATAATGCCAAAACTATCGTACCGTTTGGTGGTGCCGGGGATATACTTGCTTAAAAAATGGTCGGCGCCCGAGGTAAGTACCACCGCAAAACGGTTTGTAATGCCATATTGCAGGCTTATGGTGCCGCCCAGCACCAGCTCCGAGCTGATGGTAAGGTTACCGGTAGGGTCGCCGGCGTCAAAGCCGATGCCCATGCGCCAGCCGCCGGCGGGTACGGTTTGGGCTTTTAAATTAGTTGTAAAAAACAGCGCCGCCAGGGCTAAAACGGCAGCTATTGATCTTGATGCTCTTTTCATTAATAGTGATTTTAATAAATACTTGTTACTTACTAATACAGGCAGTTTTAAAAAGGCGTTGCTTTTAAGGGTAAATTTTTGTTTGCTTATTAATTCAAATTCCCGGCTGTAGTCGTAGACCAGCAGCTGTATCGTCATGAAAAAAGTTTACAGCAGGGGAGAAAAAAAAACCAACCTGCCTGCGTTTGAATTTTCTTCTTAAGTTTACCGTATAATTTTATCGCCAAATGAGAATCTACCTCCTGTTTTTGCTTTGCCTGTTATTTGTATCGTGCAAAAAATCACCGCCGGTGGAAGTACTTGGCGACCCGAGTGTTGATTACTTTAGCCCCGGCCTGGGCAATGTGGGTGACACCATCTTGGTCATCGGTCAAAATTTTAGCAAAACCGCGCAAAATAATGTTGTAAAATTCGGTACCGTGGATGCCCCTGCCTTTCGAAGTACTGTCCATCCGGCATCAATTGCCGACTCGCTCCAAGTGATAGTACCGGCCGGCGCCTCGTCGGCTGTGCTTCGGCTAATGGTGTACACCAGGCAGGCAGTATCGAAAGATACTTTTTTTGTCACCACCGGTAAATGGATAAAAAGGGCGAGCCTGCCGGGCGGCGGCCGCTTTAACGGGGTTGCGTTTGCCATCGGCGACAAGGGATACGTTGGCCTCGGTACCGGGGAGGGTGTTTCGCCTGCTAATGAGCGGAACGATCTGTGGGAGTATGACCCGACTGCAGATACGTGGACCCGAAAAGCGGATTACCCGAATGGCACATTAAGGCAGTGCACCAGTTTTGTTATAAATGGCAAAGCTTATGTTGGCTTTGGAACGCAGACCACGTTATCTTACCTGAATAACTACTCGCTGTACGCGTATGATCCGGCAGCAAACGTTTGGACAAAAAAGGCCACCACTCCCGCCTATGAAACGGATGATGTGGTGGGCTTAGCTGCAAACAACACCGGGTACATTATCACCGGTTTTTACAGCAGCCAGTTTTTAACTTACGACCAGCCTTCGGATACCTGGCAGGTAAAAGCAAATTTCCCCGGGCCAACGCGTTCACAGGCATCGGGCTTTGTCATCAACAATGAAATATACGTGGGCGGGGGCAACTCGGGCCAGATACTAAGCTATAATGATCTCTGGAAATACAGCCCAACGGCGGGCATCTGGACGCAACTGGCCGGGGCGCCTGCGTCAGGATACCCCGAAATCAGTTTCTCGCTCAACGGGAAGGGGTACCGGGGACTGCCCTATTACGGTGGTTTTTACGAGTATGACCCGGTTGCCAATACCTGGGCCAGGAAAAAACCATTCCCCGGGATCGCCTATAAATACCAGCTGTCATTTACCGTAAATAACCGGGCGTTTGTAACCTGCGGTTTAATAGACAACGGCTATTCAGCTGAAACCTGGGAATTTGTGCCCTGAAAAGCGAAATACTTTTGTTGGTATCAACGAGTTGCATGATCAATTTGAATAGAGCCCCACACTGCACCTGGCCGGTTTTCATTTTTTGCCGGACGCCGCTTTTTTATTAGCTTTAGGATAAAGAAAAAAACAACATTTTAGCCATTATGCGCCTCATCGCAAGCCTCGCAGTTTTACTTTTCATAGGTCTGTCAAATATCGCCTGCGCGCAGGATGATATTAATAATGAAAAATTCACCTATACATTCAATACCGGCGATAGCAGCGCCTTGCTCACCTATAATGGCAAAAGCCATGCTTTCAGTTTTGCGATACCCGGAAAGGGACTTACCCGGCAGGACGTTGAGACCAGGCAGCCAAACCAGGTTTTCATAAACGCGGGCAAAACTATTGTACAAGTATCGCTCATCCCGCTGCCGCAGCCTATTGCGCCGGCCGTGCAGCTGAGCAGTTTAACAGATGATCAAATAAAAGAAACGCTGGATGGGTATGTGCAATACGAGATCGATTATATGAAAAATGATTTGAAAATAAAGCCGCATAACCTAAAAAAGGAATGGAAAACCATTAACGCAAAACTGGTGCTGGTTTGGTATTTTGAATTTGACGTCGGGACAAAAGAGGCCGGTAAAACCGTCACCGCACAGGCATATATTTCAAGTATTTGCTATAACCAGGTTGTTGATCTCGACATTCCTTTATACACGCCCGCCGATGCCGATGCGGCAAACGTTATGCTTGCTGGTATACAGGCAAGCCTTAAAATGTTTGATAAGCCGCTAAATGGCGGCAAGTGATAATTTTGATGCATGTCGTCTCAGGGCCCAGTGCTGCTCAAACACAAAAAGCATTCATTTTGGGCTTCTGTGAATACCCAAAATGAATGCTTTTCCCGAAATGCTTTGAAGGCGTAAGGCGCCGTAAGCCCAGGTTATGATTTTTCTGCTGCGATCTTGGTTACCTGGATGGTATCGCCGGTCACGGTGCCATCAACTGAAACGTCTTGTCCGGCAAATTTTACAACGGCCTTTTGGTTGGCTATTTTGTAAACTTTATCGCCTACAACCAGCACGGCCGAAGCTCCATTTTTTAGACATTTTTTAACACAGGCAACGCGTGAATCCGCCGGGGTCATCTGCGTTTTGCTTGCCGCACAGGTAGAATCCTCAATAACGCCTTTCAGGTGAACCTCGTCGGGCCTAAATGCAAATGATACGCTGATGGCTAAAACCAAAACGAATGGCAATAAATACTTTTTCATGGTTAACGGTTTAATTTTGGATGTGTAAATATAAAAAAAATCGATTAACAGTACGCAACAAAAAATATTTAACGCAGCTATCTTAAGCCTCTATGAGGTGGCCCGATTTTTCATCATATTTTTTCAAATTAGAAAAATAATTATTTTTCGATTATGGATTTTATGATTCCCACGCATCTGTAATGATATGAGGAAATTTTTACATCGCTCAACAACCCAAACTCAAAGGTTTTTATTGCTTGCTCCTATATTTTGCTTGCTGACTATTAATGGTACAGCGCAAACTAATAAAACCATATCAGGCGACACGGCGTTCTGGTATAAATACCAGCTGGGGGAATGTGAAAAGTTGAATATACCCTTATTAATTCCGTCCACCGACAAATTTCATTTTCGTTTTTGGACAGATGACCAGGCAATCGATATTTGGTCGGTGGACGGCACAAGCTATAATGGGCTTATCACCAGCTTTATTAACTCCTCCGTGGATAACAATGCAAATAACCCTTCAAAAGAACAAAAACAACCTCAGACTTTCGCCAAACAGGATTTATTAGATACAGCACTTGCACGACAAGCATTCAAATTGACCACACAAATCGCCGGTATGCCTACTGACCAAGAGATCAAAGGCTGGCATCAGGGCTTTGATGGAATTGAATATGTTATCGAAACATCAACCCAATCCAATTATAGCCTCCGAAGCTATTGGACTCCAACAGCCCAGGATAGTTCACTTTTGGAAGCGAAGAAAATAGAGGTATTTGTTAAAGATTTGGATTCGTTATTAAACTTGGGGCAAAAATTTCATGATTTTTTTGCTTCACTACAACCGGGTGCTTATACCAATGGGTTTATGATAACGGTAAAACTCACGCCAGAGCAGATCCAATATTATAAGAGAACTAAACCGTACAGGGATTATTTGAAGTCGATAAGTGATACCCTTAACCATTACCTAAGTGATACTTTATCAAGGATTTTTGCAAAACAGAGCGGCCTGCAATGTTATGATGAATTTTTTTTAAAGTTTTCGACGGATAATCGCCTTCTCAAGATTACAACAAATAGTGAATTCACCGACCGGGAAGATAAAAGGCAATATATGGATTGCACGAAAAAAATAAAGAAGGCATTTAATCAAGTTAATGTAGCCTTTGTACATTCGCAAATACCCTATTGGAAAGAGCTCATGTTTTCGGATGGGACAATTACCGTTTTTGATACTTCGAACGGTGGTTTGTAAATTGTTGACCTCGAATGGTCCATGCAGAAAATCCGTTGAACAGGAGCCAGATGTAAAAATTCGCGTCGTATTTGGTGATCACAAAATAATTGTAAACAGTATGAGCAATTACCTGTATATAGCAGCATGAGTTTGTTGATCACTATTGTAGTGTTTGCCGGTATCGCCTGGCTATGGTTCCGGAGCCGGCATCATAACGCAGTACAGGAAGAAAAAACACCCGGTACCTATCGCGCTATTCTTAGCGAAAAAGTTACCTACTACCAAAAACTTACTGAGGTGGATAAGGCGAAATTCGAGAAAAGAATGGATGAGTTTTTAGCGGACGTCCATATCGAGGGGGTCGGAACGGAAATAACGGATGTCGATCGTGTACTCATCGCGTCGGGCGCCATAATCCCGATCTTTGGTTTTCCGGATTGGAAATACAAAAACCTGACCAATATTATTCTATACCCCGACACCTTCGACCAGGAGTTTCAGTTTGAAGGAGAAAACCGGAATATCCTCGGGATGGTCGGTTCGGGTTACATGAATGGACAGATGCTGCTGTCGAGAGCTGCACTTTTAAAAGGATTTTCAGGGTCAGCCGGGGAGGGGAATACGGCCATTCATGAATTTGTTCATTTGCTGGATAAATCCGACGGCGATACCGATGGCATCCCCACTAACTTTATGGAACGGGCCTACGTAGTTCCATGGCTTAAAATGATGCACCAGGAAATGCATCGCATAGCTGCCGGCAAATCAGATTTCAACCCCTACGGTTTGACCAATGAAGCTGAATTCCTGGCGGTAGCTGCAGAATACTTTTTTGAAAAGCCCGATCAGCTAAAACATAAACACCCTGAACTGTATGAGGCGCTCAGCAAAGTATTTGGGCAGGATCCGGCAACAGGCACCGCCTTTGAAATAGGCTAATCCCCCGCCAAGCTTACCTTAAAAAGCTTATCATTTGTCGCCATTAACCCCTCAAAATGGCATTTGTGCCACCGTTTGGCTGGATTATTCCGGGTAAATTTGTAGCGCTCACTTACCAACACGATGAAAAGAACTTTCTTCCTTTTTACACTTTGCACCATGCACCTGTGGCCTTTAATTGCTCTTTCTCAAAACGAACCCGCTATTGCTGCGGGAAAAGATATTGCGGTCGTTCAAACGGAATATGGGGCGGTACGCGGCTATATACACAACGGCATATACACCTTTAAAGGCATCCCTTATGCAAAGGCAGCGCGTTTTATGCCTCCGGAAAAACCTGCGCCGTGGGCGGGTATCCGCAGCTGCCTGGCTTACGGGCCGGTTTGCCCAACCACCCAGTCGACATCCTTTAGTGACGAATTTGCGTTTGCCTTTCAACAAAACCCGGGCCATAGCGATGAGGATTGCCTGAACCTGAACATCTGGACAAAAAAGACCGGCAATGGCGAAAAAAAACCGGTTATGGTATTTCTTCATGGCGGCGGTTTTGCGTCCGGGTCCTCAATAGAATACCCATCCTATGATGGAGAAAACCTGAGCCGGAAAGGGGGTGTGATACTTGTCAGCATAAACCATCGTTTAAAGGTGCTCGGATTTTTAGACCTGTCGGCTTATGGCAAAAAATATAAATATTCTGCAAATGCGGGCGCAATGGATATCGTGGCCGCATTAAACTGGGTTAAAGAAAATATAGCCAACTTCGGCGGCGACCCCGATAACGTAACCATTTTCGGACAATCAGGCGGCGGGGCTAAAGTCAGCTGTTTGATGAACATACCTTCGGCTAAAGGTTTATTTCAGAAGGCTATTGTGCAAAGCGGCAGCTACCTTACACGCTTTACCGAAGATAGCATTGCAAAAAAAGTAAGCGTGGTTTTACTGGCCGAATTAAATTTACAACCGAGCCAGGCAGATTCGCTTCAAAAAATACCCTATGAACGCTTGAGCGCCGCCGGCTTAAAAGCCTTAAAAAAGGTGGAGAAAACGCTAAAAACGGCGGATATGGCAGCTTTTGGTTTGGAATGGGGTCCTGTACGCGATGATAATTTTCTGCCTTACCAGCCCGGCGACGCTAAGGCCATCGCACTTTCAAAAAATGTGCCCCTGTTGGTAGGTACCTGCAAAAATGAGTATAACCCGTTTATACCAGGCGCAAGGGGTATTTCGATGGATAGCGCCAGGGCCAAATTGCACCGGAAATACGGCGACAAGACCGAAGCATATTTCGCCGCCGTAAAAAAAGCCTATCCCGAAACGGTAAAGCCTTCAGACTATATGGACGTCGATCTCATTTTCCGCCCTCTGGCTGTCGCGCAGGCGGATAATAAGGCAATACCGGGTGCAGCGCCGGTATACATGTATCTTTTTAAATGGCAATCACCGGTATTGGATACCCTGTTCAAAGCTTTTCACTGCATGGACCTGCCGTTTGTTTTTGATAACATACAAAGATGCGAAGAGATGACCGGGGGCGGCAAAGATGCTTACGCCCTGGCTGATCAGGTTAGCCAGGCCTGGATAAATTTCGCAAAAACAGGTAACCCTAATTCCAAAGGGTTACCTGCCTGGCCCGAATATACGCCTGAAAATGGGGCCGTAATGCTGTTTGATAATAAATGTGAAGTGAGATACCACCATGACAAGGAATTGCTCGCCATAGGAGCGGGGGAGTAGTGCCAAGTCAAAAGTCTTTAGTCGCAAGTCTTAGGTCAAATTTTGTTTAATCCCTGGGTTATGACTTTTGACTGAAGAGTATCCGTCAAATTAAAAATGGTACGACATTAGTTGGACTTACTTTTAGCCCGGACCATAAATAGCTTATCAGTGCATCCCATTGGCGGCAGTTTTAAAATAAGGTTTGTAAGCGACCAGCCGTTTCAGCAGGTCCTTGTTTTCAGCAACTATTTTTGCCGTTTCCTTTTCGCCTGCCGATAAAATTATATAGCCGAAGGGGCCTTTCCTGGCGCCCAGCAGCAAATCGCCCGGATTAATCACCACCGGGCCATCTGCCTGCCCGTCGGGTATGTTGCCGATGTCGGTGTTGGTAACCCCGGGGGCGTAAAACATGTAATGCGGCATATTCATCGTCATTATTTGGTTACTGGCCGGTGTGCCCGTGTATGCGCGCATCACCGGCCCCAACATATAGGAGACTCCTGTCCTTGCCGGCGCTTTATATATCCCTTTCCTGATCCTGTCTAAAACCAGGTTCCTCACCTGTGGACCGGTAAATTTTCCGGAAGCCCTCATAGCCGCAACATCCATGTCAACCCGAAAAATTGTGCGCGCGCCTTCAGCGTCGAAACTCATAGCAGCCACCATGTCTTGCCTGAATTCGCCCCATTCCCAGCCGGTCCGGTTAACGTAACAAACAAACCCGTTCGACCCTTTTCGTGCTACATAGTAGCCCTTATTCGGATCTAACAAATAAACAGTGGCGCCCGGGCGCAGTTGCGGAGGAAGTGAGCTTAATGCGAAATCAGTCTCCAGGGCTGCCGGCATTTTTTCAAGCTGCCAATCGGCGGACTTTTGAGCTAAACAGACAGTGGAGATAAACAAGAAGAAAAATAAGAGGAAGGCTTGCAGGCATTTTTTTGCCGGTTTGATTTTAGTTTTCATGTCCAGGATTTTTTGCTTTAATATTTGCAATAAAGATATTGGCCACTATCCCACCCGGCAGGGGGCGAAAATGCCAATTTAAGGGTGGATTTGGGTCAATTAAAATACGCCCTGTAAAAGAAAAGCGCCGTGATGACCACAATAAGCCCGCTGATCAGTGTACGAAGCACCGCCTGGTTAAGCCTGCGCGAATAGTATGCGCCCGCATAACCGCCAATGGTTGTTGCGATCAGCATTATGCAGGTTTGCGGCCACCATATTTTTCCCGACAATATAAAAATGACAACTGCGATGGAATTAGCCGCGCCCACCAGCAGGGTTTTATTGGCGTTAATTAATTTAATGTCGGTTAGCCCAAACAGGCTCCATACAGCCATCATCATAATGCCTGCACCGCCGCCAAAATAGCCGCCGTAAATGCCCAGGATAAATTGCGTGACGAGCATCGCCTTGCGGTTGATGGTAAACCGGCTTTGTAAAAAAGCGTTTAGCTGTTTGCCGAAAATGAACGTGAAACCGCCGACAAGCACCAACCAGGGAATAATTTTGTCGAAACTGTTTGAGGGGGTGAAGATGAGCAGCAGTGCGCCGATGACTCCGCCGGTAAGCGAGAGCGCAATAAGGTATTTTAAGGCGATACCTTCGAAACCTTTAAAATCCTTTCGGAAAGCATAAATACTGGCCAGGCTGCCAGGGAACAAGGCCACGGTGCTGGACGCATTAGCCGGAACCGACGGCAGGCCGGCATAAATAAGTACCGGCATGCTGATAAAAGTGCCCCCGCCGGCTACGGCGTTGATGGCCCCGGCAAAAAGTCCGGCTGCTAATAAAAATAAATCGGTGTAAATATTTAAGCTGGCCATGGTAAAGGATTGATCATACGGTTAGTCAAAAGTTAAAAGTCGCAAGTCTAAAGTCGGTTTTGGCGACCTTTTGGACTTAAGACTTTCGACTTGGAACGGCCTTTTGCTTTTTAAGTGCGTTGGCATATTTGTGTCATTTCACATTGGTTTCAGCGGCTTCAATTGACTTTAAAGTGCAGTTTTACCAGGTTGGTTATGCCGCCGGCCGCTATCTGCAGGCCCACGCAAAAGATTAAAAAAGCCATAAACCGGTTGATGATCTGCTCGTTACGTATCCCGATGTAACTGATAAGCCGGTTTGTATTTAAATAGAAAATAAAGATGAGGATGCATATGCCGAGAATTGAAACCAGCAGCGCGGCAATGTTGAGCAGGTAAACAGACATGTCCGAATTTGCACCATTGGCGCTTAGCGTAAAAAGGACGGCTATGGTGCCGGCCCCGGTAGTAATGGGGAAGGTGATGGGGTAAAAAAGCTTATTAGCCACCAGGGGTATAGGCTCCGTTTCAACATGGTCCTTCTCGTCGTTTTCCGGCACTTCTTTGTCATCGGCAGAAAGAAATTCCCAGCCGATCTTGCAGATCATAATACCGCCGGCCAATTGTATAACCGGGATCGATAATCCAAACAACTCCAATATCCAGTGCCCTACCAAAACCGTAACCGCACAAATAATAAAGCAATAGATGGTGATCTTTTTTACAAATTTTATCCTTTCCTTGCGGGATACATGCATAAAATAGGGGCTTACAATAAAAGCCGATCCGATGGGGTTAACAACCGGGAACAGGGCTACAAAGCCTATAAAAACCAGGTGAATAAAGGTTTTAAATTCCTGCGACATATAAATTGGCTGAAACGAAATTAGCGCTAAATCATCAATAAGCTGCCGTTCAATGTTTATGCCTTCTGTTAACCTATTGATGTATTTTCAAAATCGTACTGTTACCATAATCAGCCACATAAACATTGTTTGCAGCATCTACCGCAACACCATAAGGGCCGATCAGCACAATCGCTGTGCTTTTGCCATTGGTGGTGCCGCTCAGTGTGCTTACCACGCCGGCGGGGCTGATCACCCTTACCAGGTTGTTGCCCCAGTCGGCCACATACACATTGCCCGCGGCGTCAACCGCAATGCCTGTAGGGTTTTTAAACGAAGCCGCCGTGCCCGTCCCGTTGGCTGACCCTGCCGAGCCGCTGCCGGCAAGCGTACTTACCACCCCGGCAGGGCTTATTTTGCGGATCAGGTTATTGCCATAATCGGCTACATAAACGTTAAACGCGGCGTCGACGGCAATCGCGGTAGGCGTATTAAACGAAGCCGCGACGCCGGTACCGTCCACCGCACCCGGATTGGTATTGCCGGCCAATGTGCTAACCAGCCCGGCAGGGCTGATCTCCCGGATCAAATTATTGCCATAGTCGGCCACATAAACATTACCATTAGCATCGATAGCAATACCTTGCGGGTTTGTGAAGGTGGCGGCTGTCCCGGTTGCATTAACAGAACCGGCCGCACCGCTGCCGGCGAAAGTGCTTACCAAGCCTTGCGGACTTATCTCGCGTATCAAATTGTTTCCGTTTTCGGCTACATAAACATTACCCGAAGCGTCCACCGCAACTCCGGTTGGCGCGTTAAATGTAGCGACTGTGCCGGCCCCGTTTACCGAGCCTTGCTGGCCATTTCCGGCCAGCGTGGATACCGCCCCCGCCGGGCTGATCTCGCGAATGAGGTTATTGCGGAAATCGGCTACATAAACATTCCCGGAAGCATCCACCGCAACCCCGGTTGGCTGATAGAACGAGGCGCCTGTTCCCGTGCCGTTAATGGAGCCCTGCACACCGTTTCCCGCCAGTACATCAGCTGTAGCCGGGTTTTGTGATGGGAAATTATAAACAATATCCTTTTGGCAGGCGGTGAAAAGCATTATCGTTACAAACAGCAGGGAGTAGGTTATTTTCATATTGGTTTTCAAAATGGGGTGTTTTTGCCTGGCATCGTTCACTACATATAGCCAGCGCAGACCAAAGTTAAGAGATTTAATTTCCAACACCGAATTTCGGGCGTTGAATTATGCCTTCTGGTAATAAACCTGTTCCAGCATTAATTCGGTTAGTTTTTCACTCACCAGGGTGGTTATTTTCCCTGGTTTGCCATTTCCGACGGGCCTGCCATCAATGGCAATTACAGCGCAGGCGTTTTTGGTGGAACTGCTGATAAAAGCCTCTTTGGCCGTTTCAATATCGTTTAAGGTAATATTCCTTTCGCTTATCCGGTAATTTTCGATGGGCAACTGCAGCACCTTGCTGCGCGTTATCCCCGCTAAAATATTATCTTTTGGCGTAACAATTTCATCATCAGTCACCAAAAAAAAGTTAGCCCTGGGGCATTCAGTGATGAGATTATTGTAATAATATAAAACTTCGTCGGCATTATTATCTTTAACAAAGGGCCTCAGCAATATGGCCTGCAGGTAATCAATGGTCTTGACAGCGGGCAACTGCCTCTGGTGCTGGTAGGTGACCAACTTCATCGGTTGTATATAATCCGGGCTTTCCATTTTAAAAGGCGTTTGGATGAGGATGAGGTTAGGCGTTCCCAGCGCATAACCGTCAGCAGAATAGCCGCCCGTCAGGATGATCTTTATTGCAGAATCAGGGAGCCGGTTGTGTTCCATCAGGTTATGGATAGCCTGTTTTAATGCCCGCCTGTCCAGGCCTGCGTCAAGGTTCATCGCTTCTGCCGACCGGTAAAAGCGATTTAAATGATCATCGATAAATATGGGCCGGTTATCAATGATCTTAAAAAAATCAAATATGCCATAACCGCGGTGGATACTCAGGTCGCTTACACCAACTGTTGCCAGCGCTTCCGGCACGATTTCATTATTTATCCAAACATATTTTGGGGTACTTTCCATCTTGAAATTCGAAATATTTTAATAATCACGCCGGATGTATTGGGCGATGTCCAAAGGTAAGTGAAAAAAAGTATTTGCAATTTAAACTTCGAAGTATCGCGCCATCCTAAAGTAAATGCCGGATATACTTTTGACGATTAAAACTATTTGCTTATCCATTCTTCCAATGGCTGATTTTTTCTCGAATTCAGCCTTTAAAAAAAGCGCCCGAATATTTGCTAAATCGATTTATTTGATTTTTATTTGCTAAATCATTTTAGCTATGGGCCTATTTGCTTTTTTACAGCGCCGTGCGGGTATTTTTTCATTGATGATGGTCATCACGGCAACTGTAGCCCGTGGTCAAAAAGTTGCGCCGTTTAAAACTGGCGACCGCATCGTATTTATGGGTAACAGCATAACCGATGGCGGCCATTACCACTCATACATCTGGTTATATTACATGACTCATTTTCCCAACACGCGTATTGATATCGTAAATGCCGGCATAGGCGGCGATGTTTGCAAACAAATGCTGGAGCGACTGGACGACGAGGTGTTTGCCAAAAAGCCAACCATCATGACGTTCACTTTTGGCATGAACGATACCGGCTACCAGAATTACCCACCCGACAAAGCCGATTCGGCCTACAATGTTAAGGTGACGGAATCTTTAAAATACTTTAAGCTGGTTGAAGCGGAATTGAACAAACACCCCGAAATAAAAAAGATCATGCTGGCCTCGCCGCCGTATGACGAAACCTCGAAAATAAGATCCACGCCATTATTAAAAAAGAACGCGGCGATATTAAGGATAGTAGCTGAGCAGCAGCAAGCCGCCCTTCGAAATAACTGGGGTTTTATTGATTTTAATAAGCCCATGCTGCTGATTAACCAGCGGGGGCAACAAACCGACAGCACGTTTACAATGGAATCGCCCGACCGGATACACCCGAGCAATGATGGTCAGATGGTGATGGCCTATACCTTTTTGAACGCACAAGGGCTCGCCGGGAAGAAAGTGGCCGACGTGTCCATCGACGCAAAAAATAAAAAGATTGAAAGATCGGATAACTGCAGCATTTCAAATTTAGCGGCAGGCGCCGGACATATTTCATTTGATTATTTGGCCGGATCGCTGCCTTATCCGCTTGATTCCATCCCCGGCGGTTTTGGTAAACCGGCAAGATCGCAGCGGGATGCATCAAAGCTGATCCCTTTTACCGGCGACTATAACGAGGAAATTATTTCCGTAAAAAGGCTTGATAACAATTCAACTTACCGGCTAAAAATGGATGATAAAATTGTAGGTCAATGGACCGGCGCCGACTTTGAAAAAGGGATAAACCTGGCCCTCATCACCGCAACGCCTGAGTACCAGCAGGCGTTGGCGGTAATGCAATTGAACGAAGAAAGATGGTCTATAGAACGGCATCTGCGCGAATATTACTGGATACAGTATTCCATACTAAAACCAAAGGGACTACTGTTTAACGACAGCGAATCAACGGTCGACTCGCTCCAAAAATATGCGATGAAGGACTTTTTTGTTGCGGTAACCATCCCAACTTATCAAAAAGCGCGCTTTAAAATTGTGCGCGATGCCTGGCAAAAGGAAATGGACCTGCTAACCGATGAGATATACAAAGTTAATAAGCCCAAGTTGCATCATATCGAAATTACTTTATCAAACTAAAAATGCCCCTCCGCCGGAAAATGTTTAAATATAAAATGCTTTGCGCACTGGTAATAAGCGCTTTCTGCTTTAAAAACGCGCCTGCCCAGACCGCCTGGTATGTCGACGGCTACCACGGTGGGATTTACGGAGGATATCCCCAGTTTTACACCCGCTTTTTGGTTGATATGCTCAACAAAAACCCGGACTGGAAAATAAACCTGGAGATTGAACCGGAAACCTGGGATGATGTTCAAAAGAACGATTCAGCAGCCTACGGCCAATTCAAGGCGATTGCCGCTGATCAGTCTGCCGATGGCAGAATAGAGTTTATCAATCCGGACTACGCACAAAGCTATCTATACAATATATCGGGCGAAAGTATTATCCGACAGTTTAGTTATGGCATGCGCAAAATAAGGGAGCATTTTCCGAATGCCGCGTTCACCAGCTATTCGTCCGAAGAACCCTGTTTTACCAGTGCACTTCCGCAAATACTAACGTCATTTGGCATTAAGTTCGCTTCGCTTAAAAACCCAAATACTTGTTTTGGCGGTTATACGGCGGCGCATGGGGGAGAATTGGTGATATGGATAGGTCCCGATGGAACAGGTATTACCACTGCGCCCCGTTATGCGATTGAAAAACTGTCTGACAAATCAACCTGGCAAACCATTGGCTGGGAGAACTCGCCCAACTATGTAAATACAGCGCTTGCAGCCGGGATACAACACCCGGTTGGAATGACCATACAGGACGCCGGCTGGAAAGGCGGCCCGTTTATGGGGAACGGCCTGCGTTTCGGCATCAAAACCAATTATACCACCTGGCGCAATTATTTTGAAAATGTAGCCTCAAATGATGCTAAACCGGTATGGAAACCGACGCAGGAAGATATGCTGGTAAACCTGGTGTGGGGATCGCAGGTGACGCAAAAAATTGCGCAGGAAGTTAGGGTAGCGGAAAACAAGATCATCGCCGCCGAAAAAATAGCTTCCATGGCAAAAATATATAAGGATCAACGTTACCCCGCTATGACCCTTGATTCGGCATGGCGCACACTTTTGCTGTCCCAGCATCATGATTGCTGGATAGTGCCTTATAACGGCAAGCCAGGCGCTACGTGGGCTGATAAAGTGCTGCAGTGGACAAATTATACCGATGAGAAGAGTGACAGCATCATTTACTCATCCGCCGCGAACTCTGCCGGGCAATTGGGCGGCCCGGGTATGAACGTCCGGGTTTATAACACGCTTGGCATAAGCCGGGACGAACTGGTGTCGGTTGACATTCCAGAAAAATTCTTGAATATGCCTGTTCATATTATAAATGGCCAGGGCCAATCTCTTCTCACTCAAAGCGTAAATGATGGCGTTTCAACGTCAAAAAAGATAATTTTTAAGGCCACAGCGCCATCAATCGGCTACAATACCTATCGTATCGAGGCCGGTAAAGCAGTGGCAAGCAAGGGCGCGATTGTGAAAAAGCTTGCTGATGGGAATTACCGGATTGAAACAGATTTGTACACCATTTTAATTGATCCGCATAAAGGCGGCATAATAACCAGCCTGATCGCCAAAAAACTAAATAATAGGGAGTTTGTAGATAAAGCTAACCCGAGGGGCTTTAATGAATTGCGCGGCAATTTTTATAAAGACGGCGGCTTTAAATCGAGTGAGGATCACCCGGCCGATGTTCAAGTCCTGGAAAACGGACCTTTGCAGGTAAAACTGGCCGTCAACGGAACCATCGATAATTATCCGCTTACCCAATATCTTACCGTTGGGCAAGGTCAGCAAAGGATCGACCTGCAGGTAAACATCGAATGGAAAGGTAATCCAGGCATTGGCGAGGAAACGCTGCCCGGAACATATAAATGGCAAAATCCCAAAAAAGCTTTTTATGACGACCGGTATAAATTGCTGGCGCTGTTTCCGCTTAACATGAAAGGACAAAAAGTGTACAAAAATGCACCTTTTGATGTAACAGAGAGCCATCTGTCCAATACCTTTTACAACAGTTGGGACAGTATAAAGAATAACGTTATCCTGAATTGGGTTGATGTTACCGACCATCAGGGGAAATATGGTATGGCTTTGTTTACCGACCACACCACCAGCTATACCCACGGCGCTGATTTCCCTTTAGGACTGGACGTGCAATATTCGGGAATGGGCCTATGGGGCAGGGATTATAAAATTGACGGCCCGACTACCATACATTATTCCATTTTGCCACACGCAGGCAAATGGGACCAAAGCCACATTTGGACAGCGGGAACGGTGCTTGCCGAACCCTTGATCGCATCCATTTCAGCTGCAAAAGCAATGCCGGGCAACCCGGCAAGATCATTTATCAGTATCGACAAGCCGGGTTTCGAAATCAGTTCCATGACGTTTAAGGGTGACACGCTGCTCGTAAGGATATATAACGCGGAAGGCGATACATCTCCGAGAAAGATCACATTCAATGGAAAAATAGAGAAAGCAGAACGGGTGGAATTAAACGGCGCAATTAGGGAAGTGATGAGGACAAACGCAGATGGTAAAAATACCACTATAAATGTGGCCATGCCACGGTATGGCCTTAGGACATTAAAATTAACAGGCGTGCAGGCGTCGGAATATTGAGCGGACGATAAGTGCAGAATTTTTTCAATTAATTTAGCACAGATTTGCTAAATCGTTTTTTTTACATAATTTGGGCGATATTTTAGAGCCTGATTGCTTAACCAATAATATACCTGGCCATTTTTATCCTGAAAAGGCAAAATTGGCGTCCATTTTTAAATTGTGTCATCAATGAATGTAAAGTCGTTTGTTGTTTTAATCCTATCGGCATGTTTGTGGGTAGGCGCTGCTAAAGCACAAACGCCTGCTGACGAAGTAAATCCATTTATCGGCGCAAGCACCAGCGCTGCCGATGCAGGTATTTATCACGGCCTGGGTAAAACCTTCCCGGGAGCGGCGACACCTTACGGGATGGTACAGCTTAGCCCCAATACCATTACCGGCGGCGACAATGGCTCGGGTTATAGCTACGAACACACGAGTATTGAAGGATTTGCTTTTACGCAAATGAGCGGCGTAGGCTGGTATGGCGACCTGGGCAACTTTTTGGTGATGCCCACCACCGGGAAACTGAAGACCAGCGCGGGCAGCCTGGAGCGTCCTGAGGAAGGCTACCGCTCGCGTTATGCAAAGGCAAGTGAGCAGGCAAAGGCCGGCTATTATTCGGCATATCTGACCGGCTACAAAGTTAAAGCCGAGATGACCGCTGCCCCCCATAGCGGCATACTGCGTTTTACTTTCGCTCAAAATAAACAATCACGCATACAAATAGATCTCGCCCGTAGGGTCGGGGGAACTTCAACCCTGCAATATGTAAAGGTGGTAAATGGCCATACCATCGAAGGCTGGATGAAATGTACGCCTGATGGCGGGGGATGGGGCGATGGCGCAGGCCATGCCGACTACACGGTGTATTTTTATGCAGAATTCAGCAAGCCGCTTAAAAACTTTGGCGTGTGGAGCGCCGATATACCGGATAGCTGGAGTCGCAAACGGGAAGATGTGGAAAGCGCGCGGTACCAAAAGCAAATTGCCAATGCCGAAGTGTTTAAAGGGGTCAGCGAGAAAGAAGGAAAACACCTGGGCTTTTATAGCGAATTCGCTACTAAGGATAATGAGCAGGTAGTGTTAAAATCGGGCATATCTTTTATCAGCATGGATGGCGCAAAACGTAACCTCCAAAAAGAAATACCCAATTGGGATTTTGACGCCGTTCGCCAGCAAGCAAGGAACTTGTGGAATCAGGCCTTGTCAAAAATAAGCGTCCAGGGCGGAACGCCGGAGGAACGCATCGTTTTTTATACGGCATTATATCACACCATGATCGATCCGCGCATCATCAGCGATGTAGACGGCCGTTATCCGGGTGGTGATGGAAAGCCGCATTATGCCGCCAATTTTAACAAACGCACCATATTCAGCGGCTGGGATGTTTTCAGGAGCCAGATGCCTTTGCAAACCATCATCAATCCTTCATTGGTGAATGACCTGATCAATTCGCTGGTGACCCTTGCCGATGAAAAGAAAAAGGACTACCTGGAACGCTGGGAAATGATGAACGCGTACAGCGGCTGCATGATTGGCAACCCTGCCGTTTCCGTGATCGCAGATGCCTATGCAAAGGGTATCCGGAATTACGATGTAAACAAAGCTTATCGCCTTTGTATCAACTCTGTCAACAGGTTTGGCAATGGCGATAAAGGATATACCCCCGAACCGTTGAGCATCTCCTACACATTAGAGTATGCTTATGCCGATTGGTGCGCCTCACAGCTCGCAAAGCAGCTGCACCAGCCTGCGGATGAAAAGAAATATGCGGACCGCAGCGAGGACTACAAAAACATCTTTGATAAAGATAAAGGCTGGTTCAGGCCGAGGGATAAGGAAGGCAACTGGCTGGCCTGGCCCGATTCGGGAAGAATAAAGCAATGGTATGGCACCATAGAAAGCAACCCTTACCAGCAGGGATGGTTTGTGCCGCAGGATGTCGACGGTATGGTGAAGCTGATGGGAGGGAGGGAGAAAGTTATTGCCGACCTGGACAACCTGTTTGACAAAACGCCCGAAAACATGATGTGGAACGATTATTTTAACCAGGCTAATGAGCCGGTGCATCATGTCCCGTTCCTGTATAATCGTATCGGCGCACCATGGCTTACCCAAAAATGGAGCCGCTCCGTTTGTCGCCGGGCGTATAAAAATTCGGTGGAAGGGTTAGTGGGCAACGAAGACGTCGGCCAAATGTCGGCCTGGTATGTTTTGGCGGCCAGCGGCCTGCACCCCGTTTGCCCCGGCGACACGCGGCAGGAGATCACCAGCCCGGTATTCAACAAAATAACCCTGAAACTCGATCCAAAATATGCCACCGGTATAACGTTTACCATCATTGCCAAAAATAACTCAGCCACCAATATTTACATCCAAAGCGCAAAACTGAACGGCACACCCTACGATAAATGTCATATCGACTATAAGGACATTGCAAAAGGCGGAACACTTGAATTGACGATGGGAGCTACACCAAATAAAAACTGGGGAATAAACTAAATATGAAAAAACTATTTACCATTCTGCTTGGCAGCATCATTTTAACAAATACTTACGCACAAAAAATAGCACCTTTCCATGCCGGCGACAGGGTGGCTTTCGTGGGTAATAGCATTACCGACGGCGGCCATTATCACTCCTACATCTGGCTGTATTATATGACGCATTTTCCAAATATGCGCATTACGTGTTATAACGCCGGTATTGGCGGTGATGCGGTCGACCAGATATACAACCGGTTTGACGACGATGTTTTCGGAAAAAATCCCACGGTTTTAACGCTTACCTGGGGCATGAACGATAGCGGCTATTTTGAATGGTACCGTGCGGATGCGCAGGATTTTATGAATAAAAGGTTAGCCGGATCATTCACAACTTATGGAAAACTAGAGGATAAGCTGAAACAGCGCCCGGACATTCGCAAGATCATCATCCTGGGGTCGCCGTATGACGAAACCACAAAGAGCAATCCTAAAAATCTGTATCCCAAAAAGAGTATCGCTTTCGCGAAGATCATAGCGTTCCAGGATTCGGCGGCAAAAAAGAATGGATGGGGTGTGGTCGATTTTTATCACCCGATGCTTGCGATAGATCAGCGGGAACAGCAAAAAGATACTTTATTCAGCCTGACACCGAACGACAGGATACACCCCGATAATGATGGCCACCTGGTGATGGCTTATTTATTTTTGAAAGCACAGGGCCTGGAGAATAAACCGGTAGCAGATGTCACCCTGGATGCGTCGAATAAGCGAGTGCTGAAAACGGTCAACTGCCAGATATCAGGCCTTGCTGCTACTGCAGATTCTTTGGCGTTCAATTATCTGGCCAATTCATTGCCCTATCCCGTTGACACCATCCCGCGCGGCTGGGGTAACCGTAAAAAGCAGGCGGAAGCATTAAAATTGGTCCCGTTCACCAATGATTTTAACCGGGAAATATTAACGGTAAAAAGCCTGAAAAGCGGCAACTATAATTTGTTGATCGATGGTGAATTGATGGGTACCTGGAGCAGCCAGCAATTTGCCGATGGGGTAAATATGGCTGAGATTACCGCAACGCCGCAATACCAGCAAGCGATTCAAATACGCGAACTTAATGAAGAGCGGTGGGATATTGAGCGCCGGCTGAGAATGTACATCTGGATGGAGTACGACTTCCTGAAAGGGAAAAATATGCTTTATAAGGATAACAACGCTGCAATGGACTCGGTAAAAAAATATGCGTTGAAAGACATTTTTGTAAACGGCAACAAAGACAATTATGCGCGGGCCCGGTATAAAAGCATCAGGGATGCCTGGCAAAAGGAGATGAATGTATTGACTGATGAAATATACGCCATCAATAAGCCCCAAACGCACCACATCACTATAATAGCTGCAAAATAAAACTGAAAAGGATTGACAAAATGATTACTTCAAAAAGGCTTTTTACAGCCGCATTTATATTTTTAACCGTCCTTTTGCTGAAAGCAAAGGCTGCCACTGTCGATACGGTTAATACCCACAGCGCGGCAATGAACAAAGATATTAAGGCCGTGGTAATAAGGCCGGATGATTATTCCATGTCGAAAAAATTCCCGGTGCTATATTTATTGCACGGCTTCAGCGGGAATTATTCCGATTGGGTGCTCAAGGCGCCATCGGTTAAGAAATTGTCGGATGTGTACCAGATGATTATAGTATGTCCGGACGGAGGCTTTGCCAGCTGGTACTTTGATAGCCCGATGAGTAAGGAGTGGCAATATGAAACTTATATTTCAAAAGAATTGATCGGCTATGTCGACGGTCATTATTCCACTATTACCGACCGTTCCGGGCGGGCCATTACCGGTTTAAGCATGGGCGGGCATGGTGCGCTTTACCTGGCATTTAAACATTTGGATATTTATGGCGCTGCCGGCAGCATGAGTGGGGGAGTGGATCTGAGGCCGTTCCCGGATAGTTTCGGGATCGAGCAGGTTTTGGGAAAATACAGCGAGTTTCCGCAAAGGTGGGAGCAGAACAGTGTGATCAACATGGTTTATTTGCTTAAACCCAACTCGCTGGCCATTATATTCGATTGCGGTTCATCAGATTTTTTATTCGAGGCCAACAAAGCCCTGCACGAAAAGCTGCTGGAAAGAAATATTCCCCATGATTTTACAGTACGGCCAGGGTCGCATACCTGGGAGTATTGGGGCAATTCCATCAACTACCATGCACTGTTTTTTAGCCGTTTTTTTAATAAGGAAAAATAAATAGCGATACGCGTTAGATAGATCAGAAATACCCGGTTGCGCAGTTTTTAAATGCCTGTTTTTGGTTCTTTATTTTATTGATTTATAGCCCTGTAGCAGATGAAGGACGTTCAACCTATGCGACATTTGTACAATTATAAAATATTTAAAAAAAAATTTGCTAAATCGTTTTTATAATGTAATTTAGCTGTTAGAATTTACATTCTTTAGATAATACCAATTATAGGAATAATCGCAAACTTTTGTTTGAGTTAAGTTTGGTGGTTTTTGTAAAAATTTGCTAAAACGATTTTATTAAACAAACAAATGCTTTGTTTGTTTACCGCTTTACCGGATAATTAATTGTAATAAACATATTAATATGAAGAAAATTTACGCTCATTTTTTTGTTGTTTTTCTCCTTTTTTGCTGTCTTGCACAGTCTTGCAAAAAGAGCGGAAGCTTCCTGTCGCAAACCAATACAACCAACCTGAACCTGGCGACAGTATTTGCCGACAGTTCGAGAACGGAAGGTTTTCTGGCAAATATTTATTCGAGCGCCAATATATCGGTAAACGCAGCGCGGTTTAGTGCAAACGGGACGGTTTGCGGCGGACTTGATGCGGCATGTGATGAATCAGAGCCCTCTCATAGTTATGCTACCGATGCTTCGGGATTTGCTACCGGTACCATTAATGCTGGAACGGTTAGCGACGAGCCCTATAATACCTGCTACACGCAAATACGGGCGGTAAACCAATTATTCGCAAATATCCATCTTACCAAAATGCTGGCCGCAAACAAGGCGGAATTGGTGGCCGAAGCCCGGTTTTTAAGGGCGTGGTATTACAGTATCCTGGTTGAACACTATGGCGGAGTGCCATTGGTAGGCAATAATTTATATACTTATGCTACCCCGATTAACGTTACCCGCGCTACTTATGCGGCCTGTATTACTTATATCACCTCGCAATGTGATTCTGCCGCTGCGGTGCTGCCTTTAACGCAAACAGGTCTTAGCTGGGGGCGAGCATCAGGTGGGGCTTGCATGGCTTTAAAAGCGCGCGTTTTGCTTTACGCCGCCAGCCCGTTATTTAACGGCACTACTTTGCCTCAGGATGCCGGGCCTGGCTCCAGTGGTCCTGTGCCGCCGGAACTTGTTGGTTACCCTTCTGCCGACCCTACCCGCTGGCAGCTGGCGGAGGCTGCCGCCCAGGCAGTAATTGCATCCGGCGCTTATACCTTGAATACGATAAACACTTACCAAACCTCTACACCGGGTTATGGTTTCCAGGGCTTGTTTCCTCAGCGTGTAAATACCGAATACATTTTTCAGTATATGCGGCCGGCAAACAGCGACCTGGAAGACTTGTTTCTGCCACCCTCGCGCTCGGGGGCAAACGGTGCGTTTCCATACCAGGGTATGGTGGATGCTTTCCCGATGAGCAACGGCAAACTGATAACTGACCCTACATCCGGTTACGATCCCACGCACCCTTACGATAACCGCGACCCGCGCATGAATTATAGTATCATTCATGATCAGACCGTATTGAGCGTAAGGACCGGAAGCGGATTGATCAGCGGCCAGGCGCCTGTCAATATCTACCTGGGCAATGGGAACAACCAAAACCCGGATGCCGTGCATATTGGTACGGTTACCGGTTACTACTGCAATAAAATGCTGGATCCAGGGGCGCTGGCCGCAACTATCGCCTATGTGTCAAATCGTTGTATACCGCTGATCCGTTACTCGGAGATATTGCTTGATTACGCGGAGGCGGCCAATGAGTACGAAGGCCCAACAATCAATGTTTATAATGCCATGCAGGCTGTGCGGCAGCGGGCAGGTTTAAACCCTTACCAGTTACCGGCCGGTTTAAGCCAGGCTCAAATGCGCACTTATATCCAGAATGAACGCAGGATAGAACTTGCCTATGAAGGTCACCGGTTTTTTGATGTTCGACGCTGGAAGATAGCGCCGCAGACCGAAAATATACAGGCAACCGGCATGGAGGTTGATGATAACGGCACAGCTGTAACTTATAATCCATTTAACGTTACGAAACACAATTTCAGACCGGCGATGTATTTGTGGCCATTCCCGATCAGCGAAACCGGGAAATCTGCCAGTCTTATTCAAAATCCGGGTTATTGAGTGAGTAGTAAATAAAAATAACAGGAAATTAATTATGAATAATCATTCGATATTAAGAAAACAAACCTGGCTGATCATAGCCCTGGTGGCAACGTTCTGCGCATCTTGTAAAATTGAACAGGTTGCGCCGGTCCCTGAATCTAAGAAAGACCTTACCGGCACTTGGAAGGTTATACAGGCCAGCCGAAACGGCACTAACCTTGTCCCGCTGTTTGATTTTACCCAGTTCAGCATTACGTTTAACGGGACTGCCGGTACTTATACATTGAATAACCCGGTCCCATTTATAGTACCCGCAAATGGCAAATACACATTGGATGACCCGCAGTATCCGTACTCGATAACCTTCACGGCCACTGGCGGGCAACCTGTGCCAACGGCCTTTAACTATCCCATTATAAATGGGGCACGACAGATCATAATGACTTTTAGCCCCGGCTGCGCTCAGAATAGCTATGTTTTTACATTATCAAAAACCAATTGATCAGGCTTAAAAAATTTAACATCAGATGAATAAACGCTTACATATAAAAGGGAAGAATTTATGGCGGCTTTGCGCATTAGTGGTATTAGGAATAGTGCTAAGTTGCTGCTACACCATTATCACCGAGGTTGACCAGCCGGCTACGGCCGTAGTAGGGTCAACCGTAAACATAACGGTGCACGTTAATAACTCGTGTAACAGCAGCGGCACTGCCCACGTTGTGCTCGGGTTTTTAACGCCAACCGGTTGGAACACCGCGCAAAACGCCAAAATAACTTACTCCTGCACAAAAGGCAACGGCAACATGGTGCTTATCCCCTCAACTACCATTGCAGTTAACAGCGGCGGCGTAAACTGGCCTACCTACATGAAAAACTTTTTTGGCAACGCCGGCAACTTAATAAACGATGTGCAGTGGACGGCTTACGAAAGCGATGTTCCAATCACTTATAATAATGGCGATAAGATCAATGGCACATTTAATATCACCTTTAACAACATCGGCGCCGATGGTAACCCGACCGAAGTTAAGCTTGCCTATGTGGTGGCTAACGACCAAAACGGTTTCACCTTTGACGGTAACGACGGCGATTCAAGCCCGACCAGCGAATATTATAACGAAATGATCATGCCGTGCTTTCAGCTGACAGGAGGCACCGGCGACCTGGTCGATTTTTGTAACCCGCAACTAACAACTATCGATCCGCCAAAATCCCTCGATAACGATATCGTCACCCTCACTTATAATAATAATGTTGTTACCCCTGCTCTTCTGCCCAACGCCAGCGCTGTGTACCTGTGCGCAACCGCTACATTAAGCGACGGTACAACAGTTACCGTTTGTGATCAGTCCGCACAAACAATGCTTACGCAAACTGCAGCTGCAAGCGGAATTTACCAGCTCACCTTTTGGCCCCGAAAACTCTTTGGCGTCACGGCCAGTCAAACCGTGGTGAGCATGACCTATTTTATAACCGATAAAACCGGTACAACAAAGGTGGGATATGGCGGTACTACATCCCCATTTACATATAAGTTTAAATGCACGTAAAATGCAAGGGATAAAAATGTAATATTCTTATTAACAGTACTTTATAATATAATCATAGCCGCCTTTATATAATGAATAACAGGGTATGAGGGCCAAAATTGTGTTCAACAAATTAACAATTTAAATCTGATTCTATGCTTAATTGCTACTTACAGAAATACTTAACGGGAATCATTGTGCTGATATTAACGGTGGTGAATATTCACATCGCCGCGGCGCAGCAGGATTCAACGGTTAAAGCCCCCGTTCATCCTGGCTGGGCCAGCGGCATTGTTTTGGATGAATATAGTCAGCCTTTAAAAGGCGTAAACATACGGATCAAAGGCAACGCCGACTTTGTTATATCAGATGGCAAGGGGCAATTTGAAATCAATGCGGCTCCGGGCGCTACGCTCGTTTTTTCGTATGCCGACCATAACGTTCGCGAACTGCTGCTTAAGGATAACGGGAAACTGACGGTAAAACTGGAAGATTCCTACCTGAAAGACCCCGAAACCATTGATGTGCTTTACGGCAGGCAAAGTAAAGAGAGTGAATTAGGTTCAATTGCTACTGTTTATACCAATCAACTGACGACTACGCCGGCGTCCTTATTTGTTTATGCATTTCCCGGGCAGCTTGCCGGTGTGTACACACAACAGGTCAGCGGCTTCACATCGTTTAGTACCGCGCCGCTCTCTTCTGGCTCGGTTATCGGCCAAAACCTGGTGAATCCCACTTCGAATAATAACAGCACCACGGATAATTCTGAAATAAATGTGAGCATTCGCGGTCAATCGCCTATAACCATTATCGACGGGGTCCAACGCGAAATATCATCGATCGACCCGGAATCAATTGAGTCGATCTCCGTTTTAAAAGACGGCTTATCAACCATATTACTGGGGGTCAACAGCTCCCGGCCTGTAATTTTGGTTACCACAAAAAGGGGTGAGATAGGCAAGCCCCGCATCACTTTTACGGCCGAAACAGGTTTACAACAATCACTGAGTTTGCCAACGCCATTGCCGGCTTATCAATACGCTTACCTGATCAACGAAACTTTAACCAGTGACGGAAAGCTTCCTGAGTATTCGGGCGCCGATTTTAATGCTTACCGCAATCACACCGACCCGATCGGGCATCCGGATGTAAACTGGTTTAAAACTATTTTGAGCGATAATGCGCCAATTACCCAATATAAGCTGAATGTAAACGGCGGAACAAACGTTGCCCGGTACTCCGTTTCATTAGGCTATTTTGATCAGTCAGGTATTTTTAACACCGCCAGTGATGTTCCTTATAATACCAATAATGATTTAAGCCGGTACATTATCAATTCGGATGTTGGCGTGCAGGTAAATAAGAATCTGAATGTCGACCTGCAATTGTTTGGCAGAGTGCAAACAACTACGGAGCCCGGCGGGAATAATGGCGGAGGTTATTCCAGCATACTGAACTCACTGTTTACTACGCCAAACAACGCTTACCCGGTGCGTAACCCGGATGGCTCTTTCGGAGGCTCCATCATAGGCGGCAACACCGGCCCATACAGCAACAACTTACTTTCTGAGACAGAATATTCCGGCTATATTCAAAACCTTACCGATGATATCCTTGCAAATCTTGACCTTAATTACAACCTGAACAGTGTACTAAAGGGGTTGACTGTAAAACTGAAAGGCAATTTAAGCTATCAATCCATCACAGCGCTTAATCGCAGCCTGCAGAATCCGTCTTTCATTTTAAATAAAGACAGTACTTACTCGCAATACGGCGCCATTGTAGCACAAAGCAACGTTTTTAATACGGTGTACACTTCGCGCCAATCGTTTGGGCAGGCCGCTTTGAACTACGACAGGCAGTTTGGCAAAAATAATGTGGATGCCGTGGCGCTGTACGACAGCAAGTCCTTGGTTACTAACTATGACTTGCCAGAAAGCGTTACAGACCTTGCATTAAAAGGAACCTATAATTACGACGGTAAATATTTTGCGGAAGCGGCGGTCAACCGCAGTGGGAATGACCGCTATCCGCCGGGCCATCAATTCGGCACCTTTTATGCCGGGGGGCTTGGCTGGCAAATGGGTAAGGAAAGCTTTATTAAAGATAATTTTTCATGGATCGATTCGTGGAAATGGCGGGGTACATACGCCAGAACCGGTAATGCTAATATAGCCAGCCAGGCTTCGTTGTATTATGCATACGAGCAAACCTATAATAACAACAACTATCATTATGTATACCTGACCGGGACCGGCTATGCCCCTCAATATTATTATTTCGATAACTCGCTGGCTAACCCTTACATCACGTGGGAAAGCGCTGATAAAATAGATTTCGGCACGGATATGTCGTTGTTTAACAACAGGTTCATGATCACAGCGGATTACTATCACGACCGCTATTTCAACGTTCTGGGTTTTCGCGGTAATACAATAGCTTTATTGGGCACACCTTATCCGCCGGAAAATATCGGTATAAATCTTTACCAGGGCGCCGAGCTTAGCCTGACCTATAAAAATCATGCAGGTAACTTTAATTATTTTGTTACGGGCAATTTTAATCTGCAGGCTTCCAAAATACTTTATGAGGATGAACTGAATTCCCCGTATCCCTGGAACCGGCAAACAGGCACCCCGGTTACCGGTGTGATTTACGGGTATACTGCCGAGGGGCTTTATCAGAATGCACAGGACGCCGCTACAAGCCCTCATATTGCCGGGTACACACCGCAGCCGGGAGACATCAAATATAAAGATCTGAATGGGGACGGCGTAATTAACCAGTTTGATGAGTCGCCTATCGGTGGTACAAAGCCGCTCATTTTTTATGGTCTTAATCCCGGCTTCAGTTATAAGGGGTTTAGTCTCTCAGTACTCATCCAGGGCGTTACAAACCGGCAAATATACACCGGTAACAACGACATTGTCGACCAGTTTGGATTGGATTTTTCAACGATAAACCAGCAAGCTTATGTTAGTGCTACGGGTCGCTGGACACCGGAAACCGCATCTACCGCAACCTTGCCCCGGCTGGCCGTTTCGGCTTACAACAACAACGGCCTTACCTCATCTTTTTATGTAAAGTCCGGTGATTATTTAAGGATTAAGAATGCGGAGATAGGTTACACATTTCCTTACCGCATAACCCAGCGGCTCCGGCTTGCCGGGCTGCGTGTGTTCGTCAATGGGGAAAACCTGGCAACACTTGCCGGGTTTAAAGGGATTGACCCCGAAGAAACAACAATGGGGGCCTACCCGGTGCAAAGGGTAATTAATGGGGGTATTACGGTTAAGCTTTAATCGGAAAATATTAATAAACAGAACAAATGAAAAATCATATAAATAAAATACTGATCGGGATAACATTACTATGTGTTATTTGTGGTTGTAAAAAATATGAACAGTTCCCGGTTGACAAAGTAACGATAAACTATGTATTTGACCCGCGCGATTCAGCCGGCGCAAATGCACAGTCATACCTTTATGGGATATACGCGGTTGTACCCAATGGCAACAACCGCGTGGGCGGCGATTATCTTGATGCGGCGTCGGACGATGCCGTGTCATCCCAAACAGGTTCCGCCCAGGTTACCTTAATGTCTACAAATGCAGTAACGTCGCAGTCGTTCCCTGCCGGCGAAAACCTATGGGAAGGTACCAATACAGGCGGTACACCTAATTCGTTTTGGGCCGGCATACGTTTGGCAAATGAGTTTATTGATAATATCGGCGTGGTACCCGTTAAGGGCGCATTGCCGAATGGTGTGGGCACCCGGTGGGTATGGCAAAGTGAAGCACGGTTTTTAAGGGCATATTTTTATTTTGAGCTGGTAAAACGCTATGGCGGCGTCCCTCTTTTAGGCAATACGGTTTATAACATCAATGATGTGATCGCACTGCCGCGCAGCAGCTTCCCGGATTGTATAACTTATATCGTAAAAGAGCTGGATGCCATTAAAGACAGCCTGATAACCGCGCCTTTGGCTAACCCGAACGATAATTACCGCATCACCAAAGGGGCGGCATTGGCGCTAAAGGCGCGCGTATTGCTTTATGCCGCAAGTCCGCTTTTCAACGGAGGCAATATCGATGCAAGCAACCCGCTAACCGGTTACAGCAATTATGACGTTAACCGCTGGACGCTGGCAGCCAACGCAGCCCGTGATGTAATGACCCTTGGCAGTTACCAGTTGGACACCGCCTACCGGGACATTTTTTTAACGCAGAATAACCCCGAAAGAATAATGATAAGGCCGGGGGGCAACGGCATTGCCACTGAAACAAATAATGGCCCTGTCGGCTTCCAGGCGGCATCCGCTGTGGGCAACACCAGCCCAACGCAGGAATTGATCAATTCTTTCCCGATGCAAAATGGTTTGGCTATTACTGATCCTTCGTCGGGCTATAATCCTGCGGATCCTTATGCCGTCAATTCAACCCCCAAACGCGACCCGCGACTGGTCGCCAATATATTGTATAACGGCCATACCTGGCTCAATACTTCATTGCAAACCTTTGAGGGCGGCCAAAGTAAGCCCGACCTGAACACGCAGCAAACAGTTACCGGCTACTATATGCGCAAATTTATGGGCCTGTTTGAAAATACGACAACGTACAGCAACCACTCGTCTGACTGGGTTGTGTTCAGGTATGCAGAAGTATTGCTGACACTTGCCGAAGCCGAAAACGAGGCAGCGGGAACGCCGCCGGCCGATTGCTATACACAGCTTTACGCTTTGAGGGCCAGGGCCGGGATCGCCCCGGGGACCGGCAACACCTATGGCGTTCCGCAAGGCATGAGTACGATACAAATGCGCGCCTTTATACAAAATGAATGGCGCATCGAATTCGCATTTGAAGAACATCGCTATTTTGATATCAAACGATGGAAACTGGCGCAAACAGTGATGAATCAACCCCGGACGGGTGTATCTATTGTTCAAACAGGGACGACGTTAACGTTCAATCCGATTAACGTTTTAACTACCTCGTTTACAACAAAGCAATATTTTCACCCCATCCCTTACAACGAAATACTAAAAGATCCAAACCTGAAACAAAACCCGGGTTGGTAATAAATCTTAGTCAATTAACTATTAAACAGGCAGTTATGAGAAAATTAATACTTTTCTTTCTTATCATTTTCAGCACGCTTCCGGCATTATTATATGCTCAAAATAAAGTGGTTTCGGGGGTTGTAAGGGATGATGGGGGAATTTTACCGGGTGCATCCGTAACGGAAAAGGGTATGCCCGGCAACGGGGTTACTACCGATACGAAAGGCCGGTTTACCTTAACCTTAAAGGGTAATTCAAATATAATCGTAGTACAGTTTGTGGGTTACGCCAGGCAAGAGGTTAACGTTGCGGGTAAATCTGACAATATCGATATCACTTTAACCTCGAGCAACCAGGATCTGAATGAAGTTATCGTTGTAGGATTTGGTAAGACTAAGCGTGTAACCAACACAGGGGCGGTAAGCACCATTTCCGCTGAGGATATCCGGACAGTACCGACAGCGAATGTTCAGAATGCGTTATCCGGTAAATTGCCTGGCTTTTTCTCACAGCAAACTTCAGGTCAGCCCGGTAAAGACGCGTCCGATTTTTTTATCCGTGGGGTAAGCTCGCTTAATCCGGCCGGTAACCAGCCCCTGATCATCGTAGACGACATTGAATATACTTACGACCAATTACAGCAGATAAACGTAAATGAAATAGAAAGCATAACAATTTTGAAGGACGCTTCGTCAACCGCCATTTATGGTATAAAGGGCGCAAACGGGGTATTAGTGGTAACTACCAGGCGGGGCAAGGCCGGCCGCCCCCAGGTTAATTTTCGTAATGAAGCAGGCTTACAGGCGCCAACCATCGTGCCCAAATTCCTCGATTCCTATCAGTCGGCAGTACTGATCAACGAAGCAGAGACAAATGATGGGAAACCGCTTACGTTCACACAAAATGATCTGACACAGTTTCAAAACCATACCGACCCTTATGGCCATCCGGATGTAAACTGGTACAACGCGGTATTCAATAAATACAGCTACCAGGCAAACTCAAACCTCGATATATCGGGTGGAACAGATCAGCTTAAATATTTTATTTCAGGCGGCATATTCCAGCAAAACGGATTAGTAAAGCATTTTCCGGACCCGGTTGCGAATATCGACAACAATTATGATTTCAGCCGGTACGATTTCAGGTCAAACCTGGACCTTAAGGCAAACAAAACGCTCGATTTGAGACTGGATGTCACTACGCGTTTTTCGAATACGAATTCGCCGAATGAAACAGCTGCCAGTACCTTGTCAGATGTTTATAACTTCGCCGAGGAAACGCCCTTTACAGCACCTTTCTTAAATCCGAACGGAAGCTACGCTTACGCGTTTTCGCCGTTCAACCCAGCTCATTTACCTACATTAAACGCAAGGCTGGCGACCGGAGGGTATCAGGATGAAAAGCGAACCGACTATAACGTTTTGTTTAATGTTAAGCAAAACCTGGATGCACTGACAGATGGCTTATCGGTAACGGGGCGTGTAGCTTATTCCAGCACAGAAGCGTATACCCGCTCTACCGGCAATTATGGGCCGATCCCCTCATACCATTACGACCCAACTAACAATTCAACCACGTTAAACCCCGCCGGCAGTTACGTTTTCCCAAGCATATATTACGCCGGGAATGTTAACCTGTATACCACCAACGTTAACTTGCAGGCATTTGTAAATTATGACCGCACCTTTGCCGGAAAAAATCATGTATCCGGCCTTGTATTGCTCAACCAGTCGTCGCAGACTTACGATGCAAATTCAACCACGCCGATTCCGCTTGACCCCTCCGTGGTTGGCGTTCCAGCCAAATTCACCGGAATATCCGCCAGGGGCAGCTATGATTACGAGGGAAAATACTTATTTGACATCAATGCCGCTTACAACGGAACTGACCGTTTTGCCGCCAACCACCGCTATGGCTGGTTTCCGGCGGTAAGCGCTGGGTATAATATTACCAAAGAGGACTATTTCAAAAAACTGACTTCCCTGTTTAGCTTGCTCAAGGTGAGAGGGTCTTATGGTATTGTCGGTTCAGATGTGGCTCCGGGGAATACCTATATCTACACCCAAAATTATATCCAAAATCCAAACCAGTATAATTTCGGCTCATCTCCTAATTATTATAACCAATACTATGAAGGCGCCCTGGCAAATACCAATGTGGTTTGGGAACGGCAAAAGGAACTTGATTTGGGTTTGGATGCCAATATGTTTAAAGATCATTTGTCATTTACGGCTGATTATTTCCATAACGTCCGTTACGACCAGTTGATCACGCCGAATAATATCCCGCTTATTTTAGGGGTGGGCTTACCGGCCATTAACCTTGGGCGCACTCAAAACAACGGGTTTGACGGACAGATAGGTTACCACAACAACATCAGGAATGTTCAATATGGGGTGAATTTTGTGTTTTCGTATGCAAAAAACAAGATACTGTATGAAAGCGAGGCACAGCCGGCCTACCCATGGCTGGCGCGTACCGGCCAATCTATCAACCAGCCGTTCGGCTATCATTTTTTAGGTTATTATACGCCTGCTGATGTAAGTGCAATAAACGCCTATAAAGCGGCGCACAGCGGCAGCAATGCGGGCGACCCGATTGCGGTACCGGATAATGGCGAAGTTATTCAGCCCGGCGATCTAAGGTACCAGGATTTAAACGGCGACGGCTATATCAACGTATTTGACCAGAAAGCCATAGGAAATCCCAATTTGCCCAATACTACACTTGGCTTGAACTTAACCGCCGGTTACAAAGGCTTTAGTATAAGCCTGTTGTTCCAGGGATCGTTTAATTATAGCTTTATTATTACAGGCACAGGTATCGAGCCGTTTGAAAGCCAGTTTCAACCGATTGACCTGACTGCGTGGACACCTCAAAATGCCGCCACCGCAAACTTTCCGCGACTGACCACCAACCCGGCTACGATAAACAGCCCGACCTATTATCCATCGGACTATTGGCTGTTAAACGCTTATTACATCAGGCTGAAAACCGTGGATATTGGTTACCAGTTCCCAAGCAAGTCGTTGCCGTTTCATTTGAATAATGCAAGGATCTACTTGAGCGCCTACAACCTGTTTACCTGGGATAACTATGATCGCTACCAGCAGGACCCTGAAATTCAGACTAACACGGCGGGTGATGCATACATTAACCAGCGCGTTATTAATCTGGGATTACAATTAGGATTTTAGCTGTTAACGGTGTTTGTGAGTCAAAAAGGCTTTTTAAATTATGCGGCTTAGCAAATCCCATAATTTAAAAGGCTTTTTTGCATAAATTAGCTATATGTTCCCGACGATAGGCGACCTGCTTCAATATATTTTTCATGTTCATATCTCCATACCTATCCAAACCTTAGGGTTTTTTGTGGCCCTTTCTTTTTTTATAACCTATTTTGTTTTCGTATCGGAATTCAAAAGGAAAGAAGCCGATGGGCTTATCTCGTCCTATAAGGAAAAAGAGTGGGTAGGCTTGCCGGCTTCTTTTCTGGAACTGGCGGTGAATGGTGTGCTTGGATTTGTTCTCGGATTTAAGTTAGCAGGCGCAATTATTGATCATAGTATATTTTCAAATGATCCGGTCGGGTTTATATTTTCAATTCAGGGCAATTTGCCGGCCGGTTTAATGTTCGCGGCTGCCTTTGCATTGTGGGTTTATTTTGATAGAAGAAAACAGCGGCTGCCAAAGCCAAAAATAGTTGAAAAGGAGGTGCACCCTTACCAGCTAATGGGATACCTGGCCTTTGCATTGGGCATTTCGGGAGTAATTGGCGCCAAGCTGTTTAATACGGCTGAGAATTTCCAGCTTTTTTTACGCCACCCGGTTGATACCTTGTTTTCGGCCAACGGGTTTACCTATTACGGCGGCCTGATATTTGGATCGCTTACCTTTTTATACATCTGCAATAAAAAAGGAATGAAGCTGGTGCACCTGGCTGATATTGGTTCACCGGGGATGATGCTGGCTTATGGGATCGGGCGTATCGGCTGCCATTTATCCGGTGATGGCGACTGGGGCATCGTAAATAACCATCCGAAACCGGCCTTACTGGGTTGGTTGCCCGATTGGATGTGGTCGTTCAAATTTCCGCATAATACCATCGATGCAGGTATACGGATGTACGGCTGTTTCGGCGAACATTGCGAGCAATTGCGCGCGGGTGTTTACCCTACATCGTTCTATGAGGCGGTAATTTGTATCGGTTTGTTTGGATTGATGTGGCTATTCAGGAAGCACATCCGCGTTCCGGGATTGATGTTTTGCATATTCCTGATCCTGAACGGCCTGGAAAGGATATTGATAGAAACTATTCGGGTTAATGAGCGATACAGGTTTTTAGGGTTTGATTTAACCCAGGCAGAAATGATCGCTACGGCGATGATTGTTGGCGGCCTTGTCGGAATAACCATCATCATCACCCGGCAGATAAAGCGCCACGAACGATTGCATCTTTAAAAAATAATTAAATTTACCAGGCTTCTTTAGCAACTCATCGATGAAAATATCCGCTTCACTTGTTATTACCGGTTTATTTGTTTTCCATTTCACCTGCTCAAGCGGGCAGGTGGCCAAGCACACAGATACGGTTGACCTGGAGCACCTTAAATTTACGGTTGAAGCGGCGCCGGAGTGGTCGGACCTGTTAAAAAGAGATTCCGGTTGGTTTGGGGCCGACGGCATTTACACCATGCGGCTGGACGGCGTACGCTGCAAGCCTGCAAAGCCAGATGGCAGGATACTTTTCCTTTTTAGTGACAGTATGATCGGCGAGATAAAGGATCATACCATGACGCCGGGTTATAAAATGATCCATAATTCGGTGGCGATATTAAATGGCAACAAGCCGGCCGGCGATCAAATGCATTTTTATTGGGATAAAGATAAAGAAGGTAAGCCCGAATCGGTTTTTATCCCCAAAACGCCAAAAACACAAAGCACCGACTATTATTGGCTTGGCGATGGCTTTGTTAACCAGGAGCTTGGCAATAATATTTATATTTTTGGTTACCGGGTGCGAAATGTAAGCACGGGGCCGTTTGGATTTAGGGAGGTTGGCACCTCGCTGATAAAGATACCCGGCGGCAACGAGCCCCCTTTCCCGAATCAACAGCAAATGGATGCGCCGGTATTCGTTTCGGAGAATACGGGCGACAGTGGTACATTTGGTTCGGGCATTTACGTCAATACAAAAAAGGCCGGCGCACCAAAGCCTGATGGATTTATTTATGTTTATGGCGTAAGGGGGATGGCTAAGCAATTAATGGTTGCGAGGGCATTGCCTGCTGATTTTGAACACTTTGATAAATGGACCTATTGGACCGGCAGCGAATGGGTTAGCGATATAAATAAAGTTGGAGATGTTACCAAAGACGTATCAGACGAACTGAGCCTGACCGCACTGCCTGATGGGCGTTACGCATTGATTTTCCAGGTTGACGGGATGAGCACATCAGTGGGCATGCGGATAGGGGCAACGCCTTATGGCCCGTTCGGGCCAATAATTAAGTTATGGGATTGCAAGCCTGATCTGCTTAAAAGCACTTATTTAGTCTACAATGCAAAGGCACACCCTTCTCTTTCCACGCCCGGGGAATTAATTATCAGTTATAATATCAATTCCACTGAATTTATTAAAGACTTAAATGCCGACCCTAATTTATACCGGCCGCGCTTTATCAGGGTTAAATTTCAATAGTTTTTATAAAAAATTTGCTAATTAACTACTAAAACCTATTTTTGCTAAAACAATTTAGCAAAGCCATTTGATCATGCATATAAATTGGCCGCGCTAATGAGTTGATTAAAAAAATGGGGTTTAGTTGATTAAAAAGGAGGTAGGAGTGCCTCCTTTTTTTAGGGGAGTGTGTATTAAAATCTATTTCTGAAAAACCTGGTTTGCCTTACCGGCGACTTTATAAACAACCAATGAAAAAACGCTTATTTGTTTTTTACGTTTTGATGTGTGCTGGCGGCATATTATCAGCACAAACACCCAACCTGGTTAAATATGTTAATACCCGGCAGGGAACCAATTCGAAGTTCGAGTTTTCCTACGGGAACACCTACCCGGCCACGGCATTGCCCTTTGGTATGAACACCTGGACACCACAAACCGGTAAAAACGGCGATGGCTGGAAATATCAATACTTTGTACATACCATCCGCGGGTTTCAGCAATCGCACCAGTGCAGCTCATGGGTGAACGATTATGCCGTTTTTTCGTTGATGCCGGTGACCGGGCAATTGGTGGTTAACGAGGATGCCAGGGCGGCTTCCTTTAGTCATGCCAATGAAATTGCGCAGCCGGGTTACTATCGCGTAAAGCTGGATAACCAAATTACAACCGAAATAAGTCCGACGGAGCGCGGCGCTCACTTGCGGTTTACTTTTCCGCGGTCAAAGGCGGCTTATATCGTACTGGATGGCTATACCAAAATGAGCGCGGTGAAAATCGACCCTGAACATAGAACCATCAGCGGGTACGTCAACAATTGCCGGTGGGCGCCCGCTGGTTTTAAAAATTATTTTGTAATTGTTTTTGATAAGCCCTTTGCGGGTTATGGTACCTGGGAGAATAAGAAAAACCTGGTTACTACCGACAATTTAGTTGCTGAAGGGGAGGGTGTTGGCGCTTACATCAAATTTAAGGACGGCGAAACCGTCCAGGCCAAAGTAGCTTCGTCCTACATCAGCCCCGGGCAGGCTGAACTTACGCTGCAAACGGAGTTGGGCAAATACAACTCATTTGATGAAACGCATAAGGCCGCCGATAAAGTTTGGAACGATTTGCTGGGGAGGATGTTAGTTGAAGGTGGCACCGAAGATCAAAAAGCGACATTTTATTCGTGTTTGTACCATGCCAACCTGTTTTCGCACCAGTTTTTTGAATACGGGAAAGATGGCAAACCCTATTATTATAGCCCCTATGATGGAAAGATACATGATGGGTATATGTACACCGATAATGGTTTTTGGGATACCTTCCGGGCGCAATTTCCGCTCAATACCATTATGCATCCCACCATGGAGGGACAATACGTAAATGCTTTACTGGACGCACAGCAACAGTGTGGCTGGCTGCCGGCATGGTCGTTCCCGGCCGAAACTGGGGGTATGCTGGGGAATCATTCGATCTCACTCCTTACCGATGCCTGGGTAAAAGGCATACGAACTTTTGATCCAAAAAGAGCACTGGAAGCCTATTACCACGAGGCCACCAATAAAGGCCCATGGGGCAGTGCCAACGGACGGCCGGGCTGGAAAGAGTACTTCGCCGATGGTTACGTTCCCTATAGCGCAAAAACACAAGGCTCAACGGCCTGGACACTCGAATTCGCTTACGACGATTTTTGCGGCTACCAACTGGCCAAACAAACCGGGAACAAGTTTTACGAAGACGTTTTCGCGCGGCAGATGTATAACTACAAAAATCTTTTCGACCCAAAAACGCGATTTATGCGGGCAAAAGATGCCGAAGGGAATTGGATTGAACCATTTGACCCCCTGGATTGGGGTGGCCCCTATACCGAGGGCAATGCCTGGCACTGGACATGGTCGGTTTTTCACGACACTCAGGGCTTGATTGATCTGATGGGCGGTAATAAGAACTTCACTGCAAAACTTGATTCTGTGTTTACAGAACCTGGCACGATCAAAGTTGGAGGGTACGGGCAGGTGATACACGAAATGACGGAAATGGCCGCCTTTAACATGGGGCAGTATGCCCAGGGTAATGAGCCGATCCAGCACATGATTTACCTGTACAATTATGCCGGCCAGCCCTGGAAAGCACAACAGCATATCCGGGACGTGATGGATAAAATGTACAATGCCACAGAGAACGGCTACCCGGGCGATGAGGACGAAGGGCAAATGTCATCCTGGTATGTGTTGAGCGCTGCCGGCATCTACAGCGTTTGTCCCGGTACGGATCAATATGTCATCGGCAGCCCCGTATTTAACAAAATGACCATCACCCTTGAAAATGGCAAGAAATTCACAATCGAGGCGACGAATAACAGCAAAGGCAATGTTTATATCCAGTCGGCCACGTTAAACGGAAAGCCTTTTACGCACAATTTTATAACGCAAGCCGATATTATGAACGGCGGTGTGCTTCATTTTGAAATGGGCGACAAGCCCAATTATCAGCGCGGGCTAAACCAGGATGATAAACCATTTTCATTGTCAAAATAAAAAAACAGCGCCAAAATGTTGATCAATGTGTTAAAAAGACTATTTCTATTGTCCGCCTCGATGTCCTGTTTTTTCTTAACAGTGTCAGCACAGAGCGGTACCTATTATTTAAACAGCAGCAATCCCTCAATTACCTGGAAGATAAAAGCCCACGCTGATCTCAAGCCAGATAGCTTAAATCTTTACAAAGCCGGTTACAACACCGATGACTGGGTGCGCGCGGTTGTGCCAGGGACTGTATTCTCCTCCTATGTGGCCGATAGCCTGGAAAAAGACCCCAATTTTGGTGATAATATTTACAAGGTCGATAAAAAGAAATACGACCGTGACTTTTGGTACCGTACGGAGTTTACGGTGCCGGCCGGTTTCACAAAAAAGGTGATCTGGCTGAATTTTAAAGGCATCAACCGCAAGGCGGAAATCTACCTCAACGGAACCAAAATAGGCAGCCTCGATGGGTTTATGCAGCGTGGGAAATATGATGTTACCGGGTTGGTAAACAAAAATGGCCCTAATACCCTGGCGGTCCTGGTTTACTGGCCGCACAACCCGCTGGTCAACTACGCCAGCCCGACTTATATCCCCAGCGCAAGCTGGGACTGGATGCCTTATGTCCCCGGTTTAAATATGGGGATAACCGATAACGTTTATTTAAGCAATACCGGTAGCCTCACCTTAAACGATCCATGGATCAGGACGGATTTGCCTACAAATGCGCGGGCTGATCTTTCCATGGAGATGAAGATCAAAAACAGCTCCGGCAGTTTCGAGCAGGGCGTTTTAAGCGGCGTTATCAACCCGGGCAATATTCAATTCTCCGAAAAAATATTTGTCGGCGCTGACGGTTCGGCGGATATTAAGATCGATAAAAAACGCTTCCCGGAACTGGCGATCAATAGCCCAAAACTATGGTGGCCGAATGGCTATGGCGAGCCGAATTTATATACCTGTAAGCTGAGCTTAAAGCTGGGGGATGAGGTATCCGATGAGCAGGAGATCAAATTCGGTATCCGGAAATTCGCGTACGATACCGTGGGGCGGGTGCTGCATGTGTATGTTAACGGAACCAGGGTATTTTTAAAAGGCGGCAACTGGGGCATGAGCGAATACATGTTGCGCTGCCGGGGCGACGAGTATGATACCAAAGTGCGTCTACATAAGGAAATGAATTTCAATATCATCCGAAACTGGATAGGATCAACCACTGACGACGAGTTTTATCAAGCCTGTGATAAATACGGCATCATGGTTTGGGATGACTTTTGGCTAAACTCCATTCCAAACCTGCCAGATGATATCAATACGTTCAACGCCAATGCGGTTGAAAAAATAAAACGGTTCAGAAACCATCCGTCAATTGCGATATGGTGTGGTGATAACGAAGGAACGCCCGTGGCGCCGCTGAATGGCTGGCTGAAGGAAGATATCAGCACCTTTGATGGTAATGACCGATACTACCAGCCAAATTCGCACGCCGGCAATTTAACCGGCAGCGGCCCCTGGACAAATTCGGACACCCGCTGGTATTTCAGCCGTTTTCCGAACGGTTTTGGCGGTAACCCCGGCTGGGGATTACGGAGTGAGATAGGAACAGCCGTATTCACCAATTTCGACAGCTTTAAAAAGTTTATGCCGCGCGATAAATGGTGGCCGCGCAATGAGATGTGGAACCTCCACTTTTTTGGCCCATCGGCCGGCAATGCCGGGCCCGACCGCTATGACGATGCCATCACAAAAAGATACGGCAAAGCTACCGGGATTGAAGATTATTGCCGGAAGGCCCAATTGTTGAACATCGAGACCAATAAGGCGATGTACGAAGGATGGGAAGATAACATTTGGGAAGATGCTTCGGGCATTATGACCTGGATGAGCCAATCGGCCTATCCGTCATTGGTATGGCAAACTTATGATTATTACTATGATTTAACCGGCGCTTACTGGGGGGCAAAAAAGGCCTGCGAGCCTTTGCACATCCAATGGAACCCGGTAACCAATGCGATTAAAGTGATCAACACAACCCGGTCGGATCAACAGGACTTAACCGCACAGGCAGCCGTTTATAACAGCGACGGCAGCCTGGTCGCGCAATACAGCCAATCCAAAACGATTGACGCACCGGCCAATAGCGCTACCAATTGTTTCACTATAAATTTCGCGGAGGAGCGCGAAAATATCGCCCTGAATAAGCCCGCTTTTGCGTCATCGACAGCCAGCGGCGAACCCGCACTGGTGACCGACGGTAACTCCGGCAGCCGCTGGGCCAGCAATCAATCGGATAACGAATGGATATATATTGACCTGGGAAAAGAACAAGTTGTGAACGGGGTAAAACTTAATTGGGAAGAAGCCTTTGGAAGAGCTTTCAAAATACAAGTATCTGACGATGCTAAAGACTGGAAAGATGTTTACCAAACCGAAGACGGGCATACCGGTGTTCAGCAAATCACTTTTGACGAGGTGAACGGGCGCTATGTGCGCATGCTGGGCCTGCAGCGTGGCTCGGGTTGGGGGTATTCGCTGTGGGACTTTGAAGTTTATGGCGGGCAGCCCAAAAGCAGCGGGCTAAGCGATGTGCATTTTATCAAACTAAAACTGACGGGTAAAGATGGTAAACTTATATCCGACAATTTTTACTGGCGTGGCAATAAGCGTACCGATTTTACCGCATTAAACCAGTTGCCGAAAGTTAATTTGAAGACATCCTATACGGTAAAGCACGAGGGGGGCAAATATTGGATGGATGTGCATGTAGTAAACCCAGCCTCGTCGCCTGCTGCCGCCTTCGCCATCAGGGTGGAACCCGTAAAAGCAAGCACCGGCGAGCAGATATTACCCGCCATTATGAGCGACAATTACTTCTCGTTGATGAAGGGTGAAGAAAAAGATATAAGCATTGAATTTGACGAAAAAGTTTTGGGTAATGATAAAATGAAACTTTTGGTTCAGCCGTATAATGATCCTATCAATAAAACGGAATGATTTTTTTGTGAGACGATGGGCATAACGGGAAGAGTGCCGATAAAAAAACAGGCAGTACTTAATTCTTTTTAAAAGTTTTCGATTAATTTACAGCACCAATTAAACAGAAACTTAAGTAAATATGGAGGCCAAGCCCAATTTTACGGAACGTAAGTACATTGTTATCCTGTTGTTTGTAACTTCCCTGTTTTTGCTTTGGGGAATAGCAATGTCATTGGGCGATACGCTGAACAAACATTTCCAAAATGTACTGCATATTTCAAAAGCAAGATCAGCCTATGTTCAACTATCCCTGTTCGGCGCGTACGCGGTAATGGGTATACCGGCCGGCTTATTTATGCGAAGATTCGGTTATAAATGGGGTGTATTATTGGGGCTTTGTTTGTATTCCGCCGGCGCCTTTCTGTTTGTGCCCGCATCAAATGCCGGTTCGTTTGGTTTCTTCAGGTTTGCATTGTTTGTACTAGCCTGTGGCCTGGCCACGCTCGAAACCGTTGCACATCCATTTGTTGCTGCTTTGGGTGACCAGCGCAGCAGCGACCAGCGGATAAATTTTTCCCAGTTTTTTAATGGGTTGGGAGGGATCATCGGCCCCAT
>Ga0210389_10000337_pt1 | contig 45753 bp, 36 predicted proteins | sample IncBWH28OmetaG_FD_160127 | JGI IMG/M metagenome (GOLD analysis project Ga0210389, IMG submission 160127) | Forest soil microbial communities from Barre Woods Harvard Forest LTER site, Petersham, Massachusetts, United States - Inc-BW-H-28-O ... | reverse complement strand
CAGAGTTTCAGGAAGGCTGAGTTCCAGCACACCGAGAAGGATGAAAAGGAAATTCACCGACATGGTGCCGTCGATGCCGGGCAGTTGCACTTTCAATCCTGAGGCGAGCACGGCCACGGCCAGGTAGCAGGCGAAGCGCAGCAGATCCTGCGACTGCCAATGAAAACAGGCGTACGCCAGCACAACCACGCCTGAAGACGCGGTGGCGCCGACGAATGCCTTCGTCTGAAGCGATAATCCGTCCGCCTCTGGTTTCATTTACAACCTGACTACGACGCGAACTGTTTTTGCAGGGGCCCCCTCGCCATCCTCCCGCGAGCACACAAGTATTTACGGCGCGGTTTGGTTGAGTCCGCGTCGGGCTCACGCGAGAGACACGTCTCCCGGTTCGAGCCTGCCCGAATCGTATTGCAAGGATTAGGTCTGCTAAAGCTTACTTTAGTAACCAGCAGCAAACCGGGCGTGCTGGACGAGAGGGAAGGAGGCTATTACCTTCGTTACCTGCGGTGCGACACGTTTCTCGGTTGAAGCGTGCGCCTGTGTCACCATCATCCCAAACGCCATATGCCGATTCCGCAGAGAAGTTCGGAGACTCAAGATCTGGCCAGCTCCCCAACCGGCGGCGGGGAGAGCGTTGCGTTAACACAGTCGCAGATGGCTGTTTTCTCTACCGATCTGAAAGGCGAGCTAACCGCCTGCAATCCTGCGTTTAGTGCGCTGTTCGGCTATTCGCTGGGGGAAGTGCTGGGCCAGGACTTCGCAGCGTTCTTTGCGTTAACGGAAAAGACGGACAGGGTGGACCACAATCCTTTGCGCCGGATGGTTCTTGCGGTTACCTCTACGCAGGCCGATTATCGCGGGAATTTGTTCGCGCTGCCGAAGACCGGGAACTGCTTTCCGGTGCAATTCTGTTCGACCCTGCTGCGGGATTCTTCGGATAAGCCGGTGTCGCTGGTCGCGGTGGTTGTGCCGCTGGCTGAGGGCGTGTTGAGCGCCATCAGGGCACAGGCCCAGGCGCAAGACGGACCCGCGCCGGCCACGCCGGGTGTGATTTCGCGCAAGATTGATGACACGGTATTCATTCTGGCCAGCCCGGTGATGCACAAGTTTATGACCCTGGTTGATCGGGTTGCGGGGCATACGGAGACCGCCCTGATTACGGGCGAGACCGGCACGGGCAAGGAACTGATCGCACGTACGATTCACGAATCGTCGCAGCGGCGGAGCCGTCCATGGGTCGACATCAACTGCGCGGCGCTGCCCGAGAACCTGGTCGAGAGTGAACTCTTCGGATATGAAAAAGGCGCGTTCAGCGGCGCCGATAGCTCGAAACCGGGGCTGTTCGAGATGGCGGACAAGGGCACGCTGTTCCTTGACGAAATCGGCGAGCTGCAGTTGCAGACCCAAGTGAAGCTGCTGCGCGTGCTGGATGGGCAGCCCTTCTATCGCCTGGGCGGGCATCGCAAGATCAGAGTTGACGTGCGTATTGTCGCAGCCACCAATCAGGATCTGGAAGTCGCGGTCAGGGAAGGCCGGTTCCGCCAGGATCTGTTTCATCGCCTTGGGCAATTCCAGCTGCGCGTGCCACCGTTGCGAGAGCGGCCCGAGGATATTGTTGCGTTGGCCGAACATTTTCTGCGGCTAAAGGCTCCGGGTAAGAGCTTTTCGACGCAGGCGATTACGGCGCTGCTGTCGCATCCGTGGCCGGGAAACATCCGAGAACTGCGCAACCTGGTAGCGAAAATGGCGATGGAAACTGCAGGCTCCGAGATTGACTTCGCGCGGCTCAGTCCCGCGCTGACCGGCGAACCGACCGCGATGCGGCAGACTGCGTCCATTCCCGTAGGCAATCTGGACAGCATGGAAGAGCAGATGATCATCAAGGCTCTGGAGCGCACGGGCGGCCAGCGGACGCTGGCGGCGGAACAGCTTGGCATTTCGCGGCGAACCTTGAGCCGCAAGCTGAAGGAATACAACATCAACTTTGCTCCCGGCGAGACCGCGGCTTCGCTTGGCCTCATCAGCAACGAGCAGCAGAAATTTTTTCGTACCCGAGTGCAGATTGCCGTAACCGTGAAGAATTCTCACGGCGAGCAAATCAGCGTGCAGGGCATAAACCTGAGCACCGGCGGTATGGGTCTGGACGGCTTGAAAGAGCCGCTGCGATTTTCTGGACTACTGGATGTGAGTTTTGTGCTGCCGGAAAGCGAAGTCCTGTTTAAGGCTAAAGCTCGGCTGATGTGGGTGGGCGAAGAAGGTAGAGTCGGTATTCGTTTTGCCGTCATTGAGCCGGCGCTGTTTGAGCAGCTTCAGCATTGGACCAATCGGAAGATGAAAGAAGAAGGTTGGGAATTTCCCGCCGAGTAGCCGCATATCGAGGTCGTAGCAATCTCGCCTCGTGCTTTCGTTCTCCGCATAATTCCTGACAAATCCTGAAAGGCCGGTCGGTCGCCTACGCGCCGGCAAGTTCGCGCAGACGTTCGGCTGCGCTCTCGGGAGTGATGTCGCGTTGCGGCGTTCCCAGCATTTCGAAACCGACCATGAATTTGCGGATAGTGGCCGAGCGCAGCAGCGGCGGATAGAAATGGGCGTGGAAGTGAGATTCCGGATGTTCGAGGTTGTCGGTTGGCGTCTGGTGGAATCCCATCGAGTAGGGGAAAGGAACTCCGAAAACCTTGTCGTAGGTGGAAGTGACAAGCTTCAGGGTCGCGCTCAACTGCGGCGCGTCGTCGCTGGCGAATTGGTTCATGCTGCCGATGTGGGTGCGGCTGCAGAGCAGGATTTCAAATGGCCAGACCGCCCAAAAAGGCACAAGCGCAATGAAGCGGGCGTTCTCGGCGACCACGCGAACTCGCAGGCGGCGCTCTAATTCAATGTAGTCGCAGAGCAGGCAGCGATCGCTGGCGAGGAAATATTTCTCCTGTGAGGCGAGCTCTTTCGCCGGTACATCCGGAATCGAAGCGCTCGACCAGATCTGGCAATGGGGATGGGGATTGCTGGCGCCCATCATCGCGCCGCGGTTTTCGAAAATCTGGACGTGGTTGATGCTTGGCGATTCACCCAGCTCGCGAAATTGTTCCATCCACGTGCGGACGACTATTTCGATCGCGTCCTCGGCCATAGTGGCCAGCGTGAGATCGTGACGCGGAGAAAAGCACATGACGCGGCAGATGCCGGGTTCACCCTGGGCGACGAGCAAGCCCCTGCATTCAATATCGACGCGCTCGCTGGAAGTGTCGAGCTTTAACGCGGCGAAGTCGTTGTCGAACACAAATGTGTTGGTGTAGGAAGGATTGTGAACGCCGCCGGCGCGGGTGTTGCCCGGGCAGAGATAACAACTCGGATCGTAGGCTGGTTCCTTCGTGGTTGGCAGTTGGGCTACTTCTCCTTGCCAGGGCCGGGTGGCGCGATGGGGCGAAACCAGTACCCATTCGTTGGTCAAGGGATTGAAGCGGCGATGAGGATCTTCGTTGAGTTTCAAAGTGTGGCCTCGCAGCATTCTACGATGAGCGGAGTTTTTCCGGCTGGGCTGAACTGGGTGGTCTGGGTTTATTCGGCGCCGTGGAAAACTAGCCTGACGTTCCCGGCGGGCGCGTGGCATAATCTTCGGCAACGTCTCCCAATCAGGTGCTTCCTATGCGTTCGGTGCTAACGGCTGTTCTCATTCTCTGCCTTTGTGTTCTGGGTGCGAGTTCGCCGTGCGAAGCGGCCGCTGGCGCGAAGTCCCTGCAAATTTATTTCGTCGACGTGGAAGGTGGACAAGCGACACTGGTGGTCACTCCGTCAGGTCAGTCGCTGCTGATCGACACGGGCTGGCCGGGATATGAGGGGCGCGATGCGGACCGATTTTGGCCGCTGCACACCAGGCCGGCATCACGCAGCTCGATTACGTGCTGATTACCCACTATCACCGCGATCACGTGGGTGGCGTGCCGCAACTGGTGGATGGGATCAAGGTGGGGACGTTTCTTGATCATGGGCCGAATCTCGAAGACTCGGAAGTGACGCGCACCGATTACGCCGCCTACGAGAAGGCGATCGCCGGACACACCCATGTGGTGGTGAAGCCGGGATGGGAGCTTCCGATCAAAGGCCTGCAGATACAGGTCCTGGCTGCGGCGGGAGATCACATTACGCATCCCTTGCCGGGAGCGGGGGAAGCGAACTCGTACTGTGGCTCCGAGCCTGCGGCGGCGCCGGACAATACGGAGAACGCGCGTTCCGTGGGAGTTCTGATCACCTACGGGCACTTTCGTTTTCTCGATCTGGGCGATCTGACCAAGAAGAAGGAACTTGAAATTGCCTGCCCGAACAACTTGCTGGGTACGGTGGATCTTTTTCTGGTGACGCATCACGGGGCAGATCTGTCGAATCCGAAGGCGCTGGTGTGGGCGCTGCATCCGCGAGCGGCCGTGATTGATAACGGGCCGCGGAAGGGGTCGAGCCCGGCGGCATGGCAGATTGTGCACGATTCTCCCGGGCTGGAGGATTTGTGGCAACTACATTACGCGGAGGAATCGGATCGGGATCACAATGTCGCTGAGAACCGGATTGCCAACGTGAAGGAGAACTGCGAAGGAAAGTTCCTCAAAGTTGCGGCGGAAGCGGACGGGACGTTCACGGTAACGAATGGGCGGACCGGCGAACAGAAGGCTTACGGTAAGAAATAAAACTCAAGCTTGCGCATCGTCTGCGAGGCAGTTCGGTTGGAAAAGCTCAGGGCTTGAGACGCCTCTCGTCGGCGCGGGCTAGATGCCCGCGCGACAGCCAGCAAGATGCCGGCGCTACGACTACAATCCTCGTCCATGATCGTGATTGTGATGGGAGTGGTCGGGTCGGGAAAGACGACTGTGGGACGGTTGCTGGCTGAGCAACTGGGGTGGGGATTTGCGGACGCGGATGATTTTCATTCGGCGTCGAATGTGGAGAAGATTCGGAGAGGTATTGCGCTCGACGACGACGACCGGCGACCGTGGCTCGAGAGTCTTCGAGCGGCGATTAATGGGTGGATCGCGGAGAAGCGCAACTTTGTACTGGCTTGTTCCGCGCTGAAACGCAGCTACCGAAGGGAGCTTTCAGTTGGGCCGGATGTGCAGTTCGTGTATTTGAAGGGAAGTGCGGAACTGATTGCCCAGCGGCTGCGGTCCCGGCATGGACACTTCGCGGGGGAACAGATTCTGGCTAGCCAGTTTGCCGACCTGGAAGAGCCGGAGGATGCGGTGACCGTTGAAGTCGCGATGACGCCGCAGCAGATTGTCAGCGAGATTCGGGAAAAGCTGGGGTTGGCGTAGAATCCTCGCAACTGCCGAAGCTCTCTGACGAAGCCAGCAGTCCTAAGAATCCGGAACCTACTCTTGGAAACTGCTCCCGACCGCCTGGAATCCGCTGTAATTTCCCGACTGATGTGGCGGCTGATGCCGTTTCTTCTTCTGCTCTACATTGTTGCCTACCTGGACCGCATTAATATGGGTTTCGCCGTACTCCAGATGCGCGGGCAACTTGGCTTGAGCGAACGGGTGATAGGACGGGCCGGCGGGATGTTTTTTGCCGGATACTTCTTTTTTCAGCTTCCCAGCAATCTGGTGCTGGAGAAGTTCGGCGTACGGCGGTGGATTGCCGGGCTGATGGTGACCTGGGGAGTGGTTTCCTGCATGACGATGTTTGTCCGTGGGCCGGTCAGTTTCTACTCGATCCGCTTTCTGCTGGGTGCGGCCGAAGCCGGATTTTTCCCCGGGATGATCCTCTACCTGAAGCGATGGTTTCCTGCTAAAGCGCGGGCGCGCGCGGTTGCCTGGTTTATGTTGGCGAATCCCATCGCCGGCATTGTGGGCAGCCCGATCTCCGGAACGTTGCTCGGCCTTCGCGGTGCGGGACTTGCGGGATGGCAATGGATGTTCCTGATGGAGGGCGTTCCGGCTATTTTTTTTGGGGCGACCGTGCTTTGGGTATTGTCCGATCGCCCGCAGGATGCCACCTGGCTCAAGGGCGAGGAGCGAGGCTGGCTGCTGGAAAAACTCGCCGCCGAACAACAGGCGGAGTCGAGCCTCAAGCAAGGCGGCTTCTGGCAGGTTCTGATTGCGCCCAGAATCTGGATGCTTTCCGTTGTCTATTTTGGCGTTTCAACCGCCATGTACGGGATTACTTTGTGGCTGCCGAGTCTGATCCAGTCGATGTCGAGGCTGGGCGATTTTGAGACGAGTCTGGTCGCCGTTCTCCCGTTCCTGGTAACCACGCTTGCGATGGTGCTGGTTGGGACGAGCTCGGATCGCGCCGGAGAGCGGCGCTGGCACACGGCCATTCCGGCGTTTTGCGCAGCACTGGCGTTGGTCGCCGCTGCCTATGGAAAGGCTCCAGCGCTTGCGATTGCAGGAGTTGGAGTCGGGATGGCCGGCGCCGAGGCCATGGCGGCGCCATTTTGGGCAATGGCGACCTCGCGCATCGCCGGCCTTCCGGCAGCGGCGGGTATCGCGATGATTAACTCGCTGGCGAATCTGGGAGGGTATTTCGGGCCCGACATTATCGGAACGTTTCGAACGGCAAATGGCGGGTTTCGGGGAGGATTGCTGGCGATTGCGGCCACGCTGGCCGTCAGCGGTCTAGTGGCGTTGATCGTAGGGCGACCGACGAGCCGAGGATCGTTGGGAGCGTCTTAGGGTCTCATTGGTTGCTCTTTCCGGCTGCTCTTTCCGGCAGCCGGAAATGTCAAGCTTCGCTCGACCGGATAGCCTGGGGAAGGCCGTCGCCGCAAAAGCATTTCCCGGGAGAGCGAGGCACGCGAGGACGGGTTTTGCTTCGCTCCATCCCCTAAGTTGTTTACAATGAGAGTTTCGTCTAACTGTTAACAGGGGAGCCCCGTAGGGGACGAAACGCAGAAATTTGGAACCGACCAACCACAATTCTGGCGCAGGACCGACCGTCTACTGGCGGGTTGAGGGCAGCTTGCTCGATCTGACCGTGGTCGAGCCGGTGGCGTTTTTTACGTGGAACGCGCAGACATTCGCTGAGCGCTTCCGGCGGCGCGGGCTGATTTTTTTGATGGCCCTGCTGCGGCCGTTTCTTTATTCCACCAACCGCAAGTTTGCTACGCGCGTGGTGCATGCGGTGCTGCGGGGAGTCAGTCGCGATCGGCTCGATCTACTCGGCGAGGAATTCTTTCAATACAAGCTGAAGCCGCGTCTGAAAGAGCGAGGTGTGAGCAAGGTGCAGGAGTTGGTGCAGTCCGGGGCGGATGTGGTGCTGGTGAGCCAGGGGTTGGAACACGTGATGCGGCCGCTGGCGCAGCATTTGGGGGTCAGGCGGATTGTGGCCAATCGCCTGGAGTTTCGCGATGGGATGGCGACCGGCCGGTTGCTCGAGCCGGTGATCCGGCCGCGGGGGGCGTTTGCAAAATTCCGGGAAGAGAATCCGGACGGGCGCAGGGCTCCGAAAACTCTGGCGCGGCAGCTGGATATTTCGGTGGAAGAGCTGCGGGCGGCGGTGATTCCGGCGGAGCGGCGGCCGACCGTACCGGAGCGGCCGATTGTGCATTTTGATGGTCAGCGGCAGGCTCAGGGATTTTCCGTTCGGCGGGCGTTCGCGGGCAAGCACCTGATGCTGATCGGGGTCACGGGATTCATCGGCAAGGTCTGGCTGGCGAACACGCTGCTGGAATTGCCGGACGTGAAGCGGATTTATTTGTTGATTCGGCGGCAGAAATCGAATCCGGCGGAGCGGCGCTTCGAGAAGATGGTGGAAGAATCGCCCGTATTTGATCCACTGTTTATGGTGCATGGGGACGGGCTTCCGGAATTTCTGCGGGAGAAGATCGAGGTCGTCGAAGGCGACGTTACTCGACCGGGGCTCGGATTGGAACCTGAGACGGCGCACCGACTGCAGAAGAATCTGGACTTGATTATCAACAGCTCGGGGTTGACGGATTTCAATCCCGACCTGCGGGATGCCCTGGCCACCAATACCGATGCAGCGGTGAATATTCTCGAGTTTGTGCGATCGGCGGATCATGCGGGGCTGCTGCATCTTTCCACTTGCTACGTGGCGGGTGAGCAGGATGGGCGGGTCAGCGAAAAGTTGACTCCGAACTACACTCCGCGCGGGTTGGCCGACTTTGATGCCGAACAGGAATGGCGATCGCTGCAGGAGTTGGTGAAGCGGGCCGAAGCGCAAGCCGAGAGCGACGAAGTTACGTCGGGCTTGCGCATGCAGGCGCAGTCGAAGGAACATGCGGCGAAAGACTTGCAGGGCGCGGCGCTCGAAAATCAGATTCGCAAGAACCGGGTGCGCTGGCTGAAGACTTATCTGACCGAGGCCGGGACCCGGCGGGCTAAGGAACTGGGCTGGCCCAATACTTATACGCTGACCAAAAGTCTGGCCGAGTCGCTGATTGTGAAACATGGCGCGGGGCTGCCGATTGCGGTGGTGCGTCCGGCGATTGTGGAGACCTCGGTCTCCAAGCCGTTTCTCGGGTGGAATGAGGGGATCAATACTTCGGCGTCGCTTTCGTATCTGCTGGGGACGTACTTCCGGCAGTTGCCGACGAACGAGAGCAAGCGGCTGGACATTATTCCGGTGGATGCGGTGTGCAGCGGAATGACGCTGATTGCGGCCGCGATTATGGAACGGCGGCATGATCCGCTCTACCAACTGGCGACTTCAGTGACTAACCCGTGCGATATGGGCCGGTCGATCGAGTTAACGTCGCTGGCCCACCGCAAGCATTACCGGGCGCAGGAAGGGCTGGAATCGTGGCTGCGGCTGCGGTTTGATGCGATTCCGGTTTCGAAGACGCGGTACAACCGGATGTCGGCGCCGGCGCAGAAGGCGATCGTGAAATCGATTCAACGGATTATGTCGCCGCTGCCGCTGAAGAAGGCGCCGCTGGTGAAGACGGAGAGAAGCTTGGAGCGGCTGGAGAAATTGATCGAGTTGTTTGAGCCTTTCATACTTCTGAACGAGCATGATTTCACGGCGGAAAATATCGAGAAGCTTTCGTTCGCGCTGGTGCCGGAAGAGCAGAAGATTTTCGCCTACGATACGCGCTCGCTTGATTGGTGGGAATACTGGATTAATATTCACATCCCGGCGCTGCGCCGCTGGACTTATCCCCTGATTGAAGGCAGGCCTCTGGAGGCGCGGCCGGCGCGCAGCTTTCGCCTCGCGCCCGCGAACGGAGACGCCTTGAAGACCGGGACCAACGGAGTCACGTGGCGATATTCCTGACCGGGTCGACCGGATACATCGGCGCACACGTTGCCGCCAACCTCCTGGAGCAGCATGGCGCTTCCTTGAACCTTCTGGTGCGGGCGCGCGATCCGCAGGAGGCGCAGTTGCGGTTGTGGCGTGCCTTGCAATTGCATCTGGAATTTCCGCGCTTCTACGAATTTCTGCAAACGAAGGTGCGGATCTTTTGCGGAGACCTGACTTCTCCGGGATTTGGTTTGGGGCGCGATGAATACGACCGGCTGGTGCACACCACGGATTCAGTGATCCACTGTGCGGCGTCGCTGAACCGCAAGTCGGAGAAGAGTTGTCTGAACGTGAACCTGCGGGGCACGCTTGAAGTGCTGACGCTGGCGCGGCATGCCGAGCATTATCACGGGCTGCGGCGGTTCAGCGAAGTCAGCACGGTCGCGGTGGCTGGGAAGCGAAGTAATGAAGTTGTGACCGAGGATCGGTCGATCGAGTGGGACCGGTCTGACTACGATCCGTACGCACGCACGAAGAAATTTTGCGAGCACATGACACGCGTACTGCTGCCGGATACTCCGAAGACGGTTTTCCGGCCGAGCATTGTGCTGGGCGACAGCCGGCACGCGGAGACCACGCAGTTCGACATGGTGAAGGCGTTCGTGTTTCTGGCTGGACTGCCAGCGCTGCCGTTTCGTCCTACGGACAAGATCGACATCGTAAATGTGGATTTTGTTGCCGATGCGATTGCTACTCTGCACCAAAAAGATCAGCCGCAGCACGACACTTATCATCTTTCGTCCGGGACTGGGTCGCAGACGTTCCGCGAACTGACGACTGCGCTAGCGGCGGCACAGCAGAAACGCGGCCCGGTGTTTCTTCCGTTTGCGGAGAAGCCGTTTTCCGGGTCGATTAATTTTCTTTCGAATCGTAAGGGAGAGATGGGTAAGGCAGCATCGCTGCTGAAAGTCTTTATGCCCTACCTGGTGTGGAACACGGTGTTCGACAACACGCGCGTGACGACGGAGATGAAACGCAAGCCAGTGCCGTTTTCCGAATACAGCTTTCCTTTGCTAAAGTTCAGTCGCGAAAATCACTTCGAATATACGTACAGACCCTGGCCCGCGGCGGCAGGAGGGACTGCCGCATGATGGACATGATTCTGGAGGCGTGGGTCAGCAGCAACATTGAGCGGGCGAAAGCGCGATGGGTGCTCGGAGGGGGACAGCCGTGGAGGGTAGGAGAAAAATTGCGATTGCTTTTCGCCGGATACAACGGCACGCGCAACATGGGCTCGGATGTAAGAGTCGACGAAATGCTTCGCCAGATCCGGCATATCCTGGGCGCGGAGCGGGTCGAGTTCAGCGTAATGAGCCAGAACTTCGAGTTCTCGAAGGGATACTTCGAGGGCACGAAGCAGGTGCATCTTCCTGATATTTTTCCGCCTTTTTTGTCAGATGAGGTGCCGCGGCATCATGGAGTGGTCGCTTGTGAAGGGTCGATGTTCAAGAGTAAGTTTGCCAACGCTCTGACCACCATGATGATCGGCTCGCTGGGCATCGCGGCGGTGCAGAACAAACTTTCCGTGGGATATGGAGCGGAAGCCGGGCACATGGATCCGCTGGTGGCCAAGATGTGCGGACGCTACTGCAAGAATTCGCTGGTGATTACGCGCAATGAAGAGTCGCGCACGGTATTGCGCGAGCTAGGCGTGCCGACGGAAATTGGGACGGACACTGCGTGGACGTTTGAGCCCCGATCCGCCGAGTACGGGCAGAGTGTTTTACGTCAGGTGGGGTGGGACGGCAAGACGCCGGTGCTGGTGGTTTGTCCGATCAATCCGTTTGAGTGGCCGGTGAAAGCGTCGGTGACCAAGGCGGCGCTGCACAGTTTGACGGGCGCTTACAAGAAGAGCCACTACCGCGGGCCGTACTTTCATAATTCAGGACCGGCGTCAGATCGTGCTTACGAGCATTATTGGACCTCGATTGCCAACGCGGTGGATGCGTTTCGCAAACAGAGGAATGTGTTCGTGATTCTGGCGGCGACGGAGCGGTTGGATGCGCGTCCGGCGAACCGCATCTCAGAAAAACTTGGTGGAGTGCCGGTTCTGACTTCGGACCAGTACAACATGTATGAGCTGGTGAGCATTCTGCGGGCTTGCCACATGATGGCGTCGTCGCGGTATCACGGCATTGTGACGTCGATGCCGGCGCTGGTGCCGTCGGCGGGCATCACCATGGATGAGCGCATTCGCAATCTGATGCGGGAGCGGGGCCACGAAGAGTTGCTGATGACGGTGGATGATCCGGATCTCGAGCCGAAATTGCTGGCGGCGCTGGAGACACTGGCCACGCAGGGAGAGCGCATTGCCGATGGCATTGCGCGGACCGTGGTGAAGAATCTGAAGGTAATGGCGCGGATGGGAGTCTTCTTCGAAGAGGAAGTGCAGCGGCGATATCCTGAGTTTCCGACCCGCACAGGCGAGTGGAGTTGGGAGGACTACTTGCCGCCGATGAACGCTTCTTTGCGGCAGTTGGTGGCGGCGTACAGCTGAATCGGGCCGCGGTTCCGAGACAAACTCATGTCATTTGTCGGAGACATCTTTTCGCAACTGAAAACGGCGGCGGAGACGAAAGTGCTGCTTGAAATCCGCGACGGCCAGGTCGCAGGTGTGACAGGCGGCGAGTTTCTGGAATTGATCCGCAGGGCGCGGACGTTTCTCGCGTCGAAGGGCCTGAAGAAAGGCGACCGCTGCGGACTGCTGGCGGCCAACAGCATCCGCTGGGTCGCGATCGATCTGGCGGCGATGGCTGAGGGGCTGATCGTGGTTCCACTCTATTTCCGTCAGGCCCCGGCGGAGTTGGTGGCGATGATCAAGGACAGTGCGCCCTCGTTGGTGTGTTGTGGCGACGCGACATTGCGTGATGGGATACAGCAGAGCTGGCCGTCGAACGGGCCGGTTGCACCTCCATATTTTCTTTTTGACGAGATTCTTGCCGGTGTCGATGGGGTCACTTTGAACCAGCCGCAGGTGCAGGATGCCGATCCGATAACTATTATCTACACTTCGGGCACGTCGGGTGAGGCCAAAGGCGTTGTGCTGACCGCGGCCAACGTAGGGTTTATGCTGGGCTGCACTTCGGCGCGGCTCGATTCGCTGATGGGCGGCCAGTCTGGGCAGGATCACATTTTTCATTACTTGCCGTTTAGCTTCTGCGCGTCGTGGATCGCCATGCTGACTTTTCTGTTGCGCGGAAGCCTGGTCACGCTGAATACCGATTTGACCAAGATTGCGAGCGACATGCCGGCGACGGCTCCGCACTATTTTCTGAATGTGCCGCAGTTGCTTGAGCGTATGCGCCGCGCGGTCGAGGAGCAGATCACGCAGAAGGGCGGACCGGTGCTGACGGCTTACTCACGAGCCAAGGCTGCGCGGGCGCGGCGGAAAGAAAGGCGGGCGCAAACTGGTGACGCCATCTGGCTGTGGCTGGCCAATGCCCTGGTATTTCCCGCGATCCGCAAGAAAATGGTCGGTGAGAATCTGAAGGCGCTAATTTGCGGATCGGCGCCGCTGACTCCCGAGACGCAGGATTATTTCGACATGCTGGGCATTCCTGTGCTGCAGGTTTATGGCCTGACGGAGACGACGGGGATTTGTACCATGGACGATCCGAACAATGTCGCGCCGGGACGCGTGGGGCCGGCGATTCCGGGCATTGAGATGCGGCTCGGCGAGAACGACGAGATCGTGGTGCGGGGACCGAATGTATTTCCCGGCTACTGGAATCGCCCGCAGCAGACGGCGGAAGCGTTGCGCGACGGATGGTTTCACACGGGTGACCAAGGGGAGATGGATGCGTCGGGAAACTGGCGCATCGTTGGTCGGATCAAGAATCTGATCGTCCTCGGATCGGGCCACAAGATTGCGCCGGAGGCGGTGGAAGAGGAACTTGCGCGCCATCTACCCGGCACGCAGCAGGTGGTTATCGTGGGCAACGGACGCGGATATCTTTCGGCGATCGTTACGGGGAACGTGACCGGCGAGCAGGTACAGGCGGCGCTGGATACGGTGAATCCGCAGTTGCCGCACTACAAGCAGGTGCGGGCATTTTGCCTGCGGCCAGAGCCGTTCTCTATCGAGAACGGGACGATTACGGCCAACGGCAAACTGAAGCGAGATGCGATTGCGGCAGGCATGAAGACTGAGATTGAAGAGATGTACGGGGTAAAGCAGGCGGTCTAGTTCCAGGGTGCTTGCGAAGGGGAACGCATTGGGCGTGAGGGAATTCAAAGGGCAAGCGCTGTCGTGGCAGGTTGAGGGCGGGGTCATCGAACTGGCGCTGCACCGTGATCCCTGCAATGAACTGGGCTCGCTGTCCCTCGGTGAACTGGAGCAGTTCGCGTCCGCTCTGGACGAACTAGAAAAAGAAGCGCATGCGCTCATCGTTTACAGCGAGTTGAAGTCCGGTTTCTGCGCGGGGGCTGATCTGCGCGAGCTTTACGAGCAGTCGCACGCGATGGAAAAATTACAGGCTGCGCAGGGCGTACGCGATTTTCTGGAGCGCATTCACCGGGTCTTGAATCGCATTGATGCGGCGCCGTTGACGACAATTGCCGCGGTGCATGGCGTGACGTTTGGAGGAGGGTTTGAGCTGGCGCTGGTCTGCGACTTGATGATCGCGGATAGGATGGCGCGCTTTTGTTTTCCGGAACTGAGGCTGGGGCTGATTCCCGGATTCGGTGGAATCCCTCGTCTGAAGCGGGATTTGGGCAACGCTGTGGTGCGCGACCTGCTGCTGACGGGTCGCAGTTTTAACGCTACCAAAGCTCAACAGATCGGACTGGCGAGCCAGGTCGTGGGGGAAGGCGAGGCTTTGCGCGCGGCACGGGCAACCGCAGCGCAGATTGGAAAGTTTGACCGGGAGACGGCGGTCGCGGCGAAGCGGTTCATCAAGCCGATTCCTGCCGAGGAGTTGCGAAAGGAAATCGACATCTTCTGCGACCTGTTTTCGCGGCCGGCAGTGCAAGCGGGATTGAAGAAGTTTGTCGAGAGCGCCGACGCGCAGCCATATCTACCGTAGTCGAGAGTGGATTAGAATAAACGCCTATGGAAACAGCCGAAAAGACGCTCGACGAGATACTCACGCTGGCCGCGGCGCACTTCAAAGTGCCGCGTGCGTCGCTCTCTCCGGACGAAGATTTCTTCAAGGCGCTCGGCATCGACAGCCTGCAGACGCTCGACCTACTCACGAAACTGGAAAATCATTTCCGGGTGGAACTGCCGGATTATGAACTGCAGGGCGTAACCGACTTTCGAACGCTCGCGGCGAAGATCCAGGCGCGGCTGTAGACAAGGACTTTCTCATTGTTGATTGCTGATTTTTGATTGTTGATGGACGGGCAACGTCGCGGGTGACCTCCCGGTCGTTGGGTCAACACTCTACAATCAGCAATCAGCAATTTTTTATGCTCGATCTCCGCCAATATACGTGTCTGGGCGCGGCGCTGCGCGACGCGCTTGACCGCTTTGCGCCTGAGGTTTGTCTGATCGAGGCGGATCGCGATCGGGAGAAGGTCCGGCTGACGTATTCCGATTTCAAGGAGATTGCGCTGCCGCTGGCGCGCGCCCTTGAAGACGCCGATTACGATGCGGGCGACCGGGCGGCCATCATTATGACGAATCAGTCGAAGTGGCTGATTTCGGCCTACGCGATTTTTTATTGCGGCGGCGTGCTGGTACCGCTGGACTACAAATTGACGGCGGCGGAGCATCTGCAGTTGCTCGCGCATTCCAAGGCCAAGGTGCTGATTGTCGAGTACCACCTGTGGCGGGCGATCATGGAGTCGCCCGACTTCCAGAAAATTGGGACGAAGATTGTTCTGGTCACGGAGGCCCCGTTGGGCGTGGAGTTGGCGGGCGCGTTTCGCTGGGAGGATTTCAAACGCAAGGGCGCTCCCGACTTTGTGATGCGGCAGAAGGACGATGTCGCCTGCATCGTCTATTCCTCGGGAACGGGCGGGCGGCCCAAGGGCTGCGTGCTCACGCACGAAAATTATCTGGAGCAGTGCCGGGCGCTGACCGCATGGTATCCGTTTTGGCCGGGAGTGCGGTATTTGAGCATTCTGCCGACCAATCATGCAATCGATTTTATGGTCGGGTTCATTGGGCCGTTCGTGTGCGGAGCTTGCGTGGTGCACTTGCGCACGCTGCGTCCGGAGTTTGTGCGCGATGCTTTTGTGCGCTACCGCATCACGTACGTGTCGCTGGTTCCGATGATCGTGAAAAACCTGGAGCGCGGACTGCGCGCGAAGTTTGACGAGCTACCGTCGTGGAAGCGGGCTTACCTGAACGCGATGATCGCCACGAACCGGATGTTGACGCGGCGCCGGCCGAAAGTCAAGCTGAGCCGCATATTGCTGTCGAGCGTACACCGGGGATTCGGTGGCGACGTGCTGGCTCTGATTACGGGTGGGGCGTTCATGGAGCCCTCGACCATGCAGTTCTTTTACGATCTTGGGATTCCGGTAGTGAACGGTTACGGGCTTACCGAAGCGGGGACTGCACTGACGCTCAACGACCTGAAACCGTTTCGTGCTGATACAGTGGGCAAGCCGCTGCCGGGAGTTGAGCTGCGAATTCTGAATCCGGATGCAGACGGGGTTGGGGAAGTGGCTGTGCGCAGCAAGACGGTAATGTCGCACTATCTCGACGATCCGGAACTCACACTGGATACGATCGTCGATGGTTGGCTTCTGACGGGCGATCTGGGGCGGTTTGACGGCACCGGGCATCTGCAACTGTTCGGGCGCAAGAAAAATATGATCGTCACCCAGGGTGGAAAGAATATCTACCCGGAAGATATTGAAACGGTGTTCGACGGTCTGCCGGTGAAGGAGTATGGCGTTTTTGCGGCGAACTATGTGTGGCCGAAGAAGGAACTCGGTGACGAAAAGTTGGTGCTGGTGCTGCGGCTGGAGCAGAACCAGAGATTCGACAGTAAGTTGCTGGAAGAGATTTCGGCGCGGAATCGCCGGCTGCCTGACTTCAAACGCGTGAACGGATATTTGATCTGGGAAAAAGATTTTCCCCGGACTGCATCCATGAAAATTAAACGGCAGGTGCTGGCCGAGGACATTGGGAAATCGGTGGGGCGGGAAACGATGGTGGCCTTGTGAACTGCCGCTGAAGGTTATGACTGGTCAGGCAAAATTCCTGCCACGCTGACAGCATTTTCTCGGCTGTAAAAAATGGATCTGAAACCTTGGGGCGAGACTATCTTGCGATTGTGAATCCGGCAGCGGGAGGCGGGCGGAGCCGCAAGTTATTGGGCCCGGCGCTGGAGCGCTTGCGGGCTGGCGGCATCGAAATAAGAGTTGCGGAGACACGGGCTCCGGGCGACGCGACGGAGATTGCGCGCGAGGCGTATGGGCGCGGCGCGAGGAATTTCATCGCAGTCGGCGGTGATGGGACTTCCTATGAAATCGTAAATGGGCTGTATCCGCAGGCGCTTGCCGGTGAGGCCCCGACCTTGGGATTTCTGCCGCTGGGTACGGGCAATTCCTTTCTGCGCGACTTCAGTCACGCCGGGGTGGAGTACGGGATTGAATCTCTGCTGGCTCAGAGGAGTCGGGCTTGCGATGTGATGCGGTTGCGCCATCGCGGCGGAATGATCCATTACATTAATTTGCTGAGCATGGGCTTTTCGGCGGACGTCGCAACACTCCGCGCGCGGAGTTTCAGCGGCTGGGGAGAGTTTGGATACGTGACATCGATTTTTCTGACGCTGGCGCGATTCAAGCGCCGGCCGTTCCCTGTTCGAATTGAAGGCGGGGATAGCTTTGACCGCCGGAGTTGCCTTTTCCTGACTTTCAGCAACAGCAAGTTCACCGGCGGAACGATGATGATTGCCCCACAGGCCGAGATCGACGACGGACTGGCGGAATACGTTCGTTGGGGTCCGATCGGGCGGTTGGGGCTGATTGGCAATCTGCCGGGGCTTTATGATGGGACGCATATCAAGCATCCGCTGGCAGAGCGCAAAGCCGTGAAACGAGTTGAGTTCAGCCTGGACGCGCCTATTGACGTTATGGTTGACGGGGAAGTGCTGACGCTGCATTGCGAAGAATTGGATGTGCTTCCGGGAGCGCTCAACGTCGTGGCGTGACCGATGCAGAAATTATCACCGTGATATAAGGATGGTTCATGTCTGAAGAACGGCGAAGGCGGCAAGAGAAGCGCGAGGGATCAAGCGATCGAAAGACGAAGAACGTGCTGATCTACGGTGCCGCAGTGATTCTGCTGGCGGGAGCTTACTTCGGAGGAAGATACCACAAGAATCATAAGTACGATTCGTTCGCGCAGTGCCTGGCGACGAAGCAAGCCAAAATGTACGGGCTGTACTGGTGCCCGCACTGCCTCGAACAAAAAGAAATGTTTGGCGCCTCGTTTCATTATGTGCCTTATGTGGAGTGCGCCATCAAGGGCTCGTCGGAACTGGCGCCCGAGTGCAAGGCCGCGGGGCTGAAACTGTTTCCCAGCTGGCAGTTTGGCGTCCAGCCACCGAAGGAAGGGGTTTTGCCGCTGGAAGAGTTGAGTGAAAAGACAGGGTGCAGCCTGCCGTGACCGATTCGGCACTTGTTCCACCTCCCAGACTGGCGAGGAATCGAGTTCTGTTTGGAGTGATCGCAGTCTTGTCGCTGGCGGGGATGATCGTGTCGGCGGTCTCACTGCAGCGACACTATGCGAAGTCGGCGACCGCGCTTTGCGACTTCAGCCAGAAGTTCAGCTGTGACATCGTGAACCGCAGCGAATATTCCGCGATCGAGGGCATCCCGGTGGCCGGGATCGGCGTAGCCGGGTACGCCGCACTGTTCCTGCTGGCGACATTCTGGAAGTCCCGCTCGGAGACGCCGAATCGCCTTTTGGGTGCGGCGATTGCAGGATTCGCTTTTGCGTTGTATCTCACTTACATTGAAGCGTACGAATTGATGACTTGGTGCATTTTGTGTTTGATTTCGCTGCTACTCATTTCTCTAATCTGTCTGCTCGCCATCGTCGTGAAAGTAAGAGCTGTGACGGCGTAGAGTGTGACCTCCGTTATATTCTGATGGAACTCTTTTTCTGATGGGAGCGATCCAACCAACTACGAGTTATGGTTCCGGAGCCGCTGGCGAGGTAATCCGCGCCCAGTCGGCGACGGGAGATTTACGTTTGCATGAATTTCGCAGCCGCGTTTTTCAAAACAAGCGATTTCTGCGGGTATGGCTGCCTTCGGGATACGACGCCGCCGAAAATGCCGGGCGGCAATATCCGGTGCTTTACCTGAATGACGGGCAGAACCTGTTCGAGGGAGCGACCGCTTTCAACGGGGTCGAGTGGCAAGTGGACGAAACGGGTGACCGGCTGATTCGTGAGGGCGTGGTTCCACCCATGATTTTTGTGGGCATGGACAACGCGGGGCGAGAGCGCATCCGCGAATACATGCCGCACCGCTCGCTGAATCCGATGATGCTGCGGGCTCATGGAACACGGTATCCGGCGTTTCTGTTCAAGGAAGTCATGCCGTTCGTGGCATCCCACTACCGCGTGGCAAGCGAGCCGGAAAATACTGGTCTGGGCGGTTCATCCCTGGGAGCGTTAATTGCACTCTACGCCGTTGCCGTTCGGCCCGGAGTGATTGGGCGATTGCTGTTGGAGAGTCCGTCGCTGTGGGCTTCGAACCGGCAGTTGATCCGGCAGAGTCGAGGAGTGAAACGCTGGCCGGAAAGAATTTTTCTGGCGACCGGAACTGCGGAAGCGGGGCGCAAGGATAAAGATCAGAGCGTGGTGGACGATGTTCGCGAACTGGCGGGGATCATGCGGCGCGCGGGATTGGACGACCCCCGTCTGAAGTTGGTGATCGAGGATGGGGCCACGCACAACGAAGCGGCGTGGGCGAGGCGGTTCCCGGAGGCGCTGACGTTCTTGTTTGGAAGGCGGGGATAGAGTCTCCCGATTTTCGGAATTCCTCTAAGATTCCACGCTGCTTGCTTCGTCCCGAACAGATTCGGGAGCCTTGCTTCCGCAGGAAATTCTCCAAATCAGAAACAGGGTGGCAGCCATCGCCGGCACTGAAAGCTGGAGGTGCGTCCATCGCGCGACGGGACCGAGCAGCGGGAGCAGGTACGCGAGGTAAAGAAGAGATTCCAGCCAGCGGGTTGATGCCGTGAGCGGCTGACCCACGAGCCAGTCGGCTTGCAGAATGAATGCGGGTGCCAAGATGACCAAGTCGTAAACCGTGAGGTGAGGCGCTACCAGCACACTGGCCAGCAGCAGGATGGAATATCGCAGAGACAGCGGCACCGTTGGGCTGCGCTTCCAGCAGGCAATGGTCAGGCCGAGCACGGCCGCTGCGCTCAGAAAATAGAGTGCAAGCGAGAGGGCGGGCCAGGGCACGAGCATGGACCAGAAAGTGCGCAGCGAGTGAGTCTGGTAGGGCTTGGGCTCGAGCAGGGGCATGAGGGTGCGGGCGCTCTGCATCGTGCGCATCCATTGACGGAGCGGGCCGATTCCGTAATAGAGAACTCCGACGGAGAGTTGCGCGGCCGCTGAGAGAGCGGTTCCAACCACGATTTTCCAGGCCCCGAGCGATATGAACACGATGACTGCGGCTAGCGCGAGCTGCGGTTTGAAAATCAGGCAGCCGAGGACGAACCCGGCGAGGAACTCGCGGCGGTCGCGCAGCAGGAAAAATGTTCCAGTGAGGCAGGCGAGTGCGATTGCAGAGGTTTGACCCCAAGCGATCAGGTGAAAGAACGCGGGAAATGCCGCGGCGAGAAGGACAACGGTTCCGCCGTGTTCGCGCAAGTTTGGACAGGCGCGCCAGACGGAGTAGCAGCAACTGGCGTAGATTGCGCCGCTCAAGCTCCACCACAAAATCAGAGCCCATCCATAAGAGAGATGAGCCAGCGGCGCGAAGAAAATCGAGACTTGCGGCGGATACAGGGGTAGGTAGAGAATCCCGCCCGCTTCGGGCACACGCTGCGCTGCCAGCGCCGCTTGGGAATTGATGTCGTACAAATCGGCTCCGCGATGGGCGTTCGTCAGCGAGCCGAGCGTGTAGAAATGGAGAAAGTCGGTGCCCTTGAGTTTTCCGTTGCGGTCAAGCAGTCCGGGCGTCGCGATGGTCCACAGGTAGAGCGACCACACGCACAGGGCAACAATCGCGCCATGAGCGCGCAGGCGTTTTAGAGTCAACCAGTATCTGGTAGGTGTTGCCATCGGCTGGCCCAATGATATCGAAGCAGCGGCGGATTTCAGTTAAAGCATTTCCCGAAGCCGTCTATGCAGCCTGTGGGCGACGGACGAATATCAACCACGACACCACAAAGGGAAACAGAAGCACCAATGCGGAGGGCAGAAGTGGAAGGCGGGTCATCGAATCGAGCTGCGGAGGATGCGCCAGCAGCGCGAGAGAAGTGAGCCACGGCCACGCTGCCAGCGCTGTAAATGCGGACCGACCGAGACGCGGCAGAGTGTTCCAGTCGCGCAGCAGAATTACCACGGGCAACAAAAGGAGCACATGATTGAACGGAGTCAATAGTGGCAAAACCAGCGTCGAGGAGAGAAGAAATAGCGCCAGGATTTGAGCGAACTCCGGCGAATCCGCTGCCACCTTTCGGTGCCTCCAGGCAAATATGAGAAGAGCGGCTACGAGCAGGACCGACAGCGCGGGTCCCGCCCAACCTCCCAGCACCAGCCAAAGCGGAGACGTGGCGGTAGGAAAGTATTTCCGATAAGCGTTGAGGCCTTCGACAAAATATCGCGGCCAACCGGGAAGAAGCAGTTCCGCTCCGCCCACAAGTGCCGCAAGGGCACTCCCGAACCCGGCAGGAAGTGGCCATCTCTTTTTCCAATCGCCGGCGCTCCAGAGCAAGAGCCCCAGCAGGCACAACGCCACCATCTGCGGCTTGATTGTGGAAAGCGCCAGCAGAATTCCGGCTATGAAATAGCGGCTACGAGTTACGCACCAACTTGCGAGGGCGAATAGGAACGCAACGAAGAGGCTGAACTGGCGTAGCCGCAATCCCTGGGCAACCTGTGGACTGCTCAAAATGAAGAGAATGAGTGCGGCGATGGCCAGTGGCGGTGGACGCCAGCGCGCTACCTGCAACCAAATCCAAACACTGATGGCAGTGAACAAGGCGAGAACTACTGGGGCCCAGGTTTGGAGCGTGGCAAAATCGGAATGAACCGTCGGAGCCAGCAGCAGCACGACGTACAGCGGATACACAAACCGTTGCTCGTCGAGGATATCCGACGGTTTGTCGTAGGTCTGCTCGATTGGATGGCCGTAGAAGGCCATCTGAATCTGATGGCTCACTTCTTTGCCATACGGGTTGCGGCCGTTGAGCAGGAGTTCACGGGTGCCGACCCAGCGTGGATACAGATCGCCCATTTCCTCTTTCAGGGGGCCATGCTGCACGTTCACGTAGTACTCCCACGGCAGCAGCACGCGGTGCATATAAGTCCAGCTGATGGCGCTCGCCATGACAGCTAGAACCAGCCAAAGCCAACTTCGCATGTGCTCGATTCACGCTCGGTTCGTTCCGAGCCTTAAGGTCTTTGGGCTCGCCACACTGTCAATGGAACCGACATCAAAACTGGCCTCCGCCCGCGAACCGCGAGGGAGGCCCGTGCCGGTCAGTTACTTGCGCGCGGGTTCCTTTGCGGGTTCTTCGAAAAGGCCGTCGACAATCTGAATCATTTCGTTGTCGACGACGCGGTTCTTGGCGATGGCTTCCTTCAGCGGGATGGAGACAATCTTGTTGGAACGCAGCGCCGCCATGCAGCCGAATTCGCTGCGATGCACCATGTCGATGGCGCCGAGACCGTAGCGCGTGGCCAGCACGCGGTCAAAGGCGCTGGGAGAGCCTCCGCGCTGGATGTGTCCCAGCACGACGGCGCGCGTTTCGAATTTTGTGCGCTTCTCGATCTCGCGAGCGAGGATGTTGGCGATGCCGCCCAGTTTGGCGTGACCGAATTCATCTTTGCCCATGTCCTGAATGACGGGCGCGCCGGAACTGGTATCGGCGGAAAACTTTGCGCCCTCGGCGACGACGACGATCGAGAAATAGAGGCCACGTTCATGACGCTGGCGAATCGATTCGGCTACCTTATCGATGTCGAATGGCCGTTCGGGAATCAGAATCACATCGGCGCCGCCGGCGATGCCGCTGTAGAGCGCGATCCAGCCGGCATCGCGTCCCATGACCTCGACGACGATCACACGATTGTGCGCTTCGGCGGTAGTATGGACGCGGTCAATGGCTTCACAGACAATGTTACAGGCGGTATCGAATCCGAAAGTGTAGTCGGTTCCACCCAGATCGTTGTCGATAGTCTTGGGCACGCCTACGACTTTGATTCCGGTTTCGAAAAGCTTCTGTGCTACTGACAAAGTGTCGTCTCCGCCGATGGCGACGAGCGCGTCAATCTTATGTTTTGCAATCGTGTCGGTGCAGCGCTGAATTCCGTCAGGGCGCTTGGATGGATTTGTGCGAGAAGTGCGTAGAATGGTTCCGCCACGGGGCAGAATGCCGCTTACTGCTTCCAGGTCGAGCGGCATGGTCTGATCTTCAATGAGGCCGCGCCAGCCTTCCATAAAGCCAACAAATTGATCGTGATAGTGGAACACGCCTTTGCGCACTACGGCCCGGATGACTGCGTTTAAGCCGGGGCAATCGCCGCCTCCGGTTAACATGCCAATTTTCATCGTAAGCTCCCGTTTGAGTATGAGTTCAGAATAAAGTCCTCCGAATGCACCCCGGGTGTGGGGATGATGAAATAGCCCAGACGCTGAGGTGAAGATCGGTCGGAACAGATAGAGTAACACTAAAATGAGGGAGGCTAAAGTCGGGGACTTCAGAGAGAATCGATCAGGAACTGGTTTTCGCGCACACGAGGTTGCTACTAGGACGGGCAGTCGTTCCGCGTTAAACTGCTTTCACATGCGAGTCATGGGGATTGATTGTGGTGGAGAGTACACCGGCTTCGGCGTGGTGGAAATGTATGAGAGCGGGAAGCTCTGCTGTCTGACTTGCGGGGCCATCAAGCTCTCGCCGCGCGAGGCGTTGCCGCGGAGGCTGTCGCGCATCTTCACGCAGCTCGGCGCGATTATCGTCGAGCACCAGCCTGATGAGGTGGCGATTGAAGATGTCTTCTATGCGCTTAATGTGAAATCCGCGCTCAAACTGGGGCAGGTTCGTGGAGTCGCAATGCTGGCGGCCGCCGCGGCGGGATTGGAAGTTGCCGAATATTCTCCGCTGACCATCAAGTCGTCGGTGGTGGGTTACGGCCGGGCCGAGAAGCAGCAGGTACAGCACATGGTGACGCGGTTGCTGGAACTTTCCGCGGCGCCGGAGCCAATGGACGCTTCTGACGCTCTGGCCATTGCGATTTGCCATCTACACACGGCGGGGACTCTCCGCCGGCAGCGGGCCGTGGCGCGGTAAGTTCACTCGTTCATCCACTTTTGGCATAATTACGTGTGATCGTCTGGGTGTAAATCCGACGCGAGAACGAATTCTGAGGCTGACTCTGAGGGTGATGACTGGAGCCGGGAGAGCGGGATCGCGGAGCGCGGGACGGCGACAGCGGCTCGGTTTTTTCGTCGGATTTCTCGTTGTGCTCTGCAGCGTTTCGACTCGGGCAGCCGAGCCCGCCACGATTACTTTTTCGCTGAGCTTTCCGGACTCAGATCCCGACCGCTACGCGATTACAGTGCAGTCCGATGGCCAGGCTCGCTATGACTGCTCTGCGAAGATCTCGAACGACTCGGACGAGCGCGAGAACTATCAGACTGAATTCAGTTTCTCGGCCGCTACCCGCGCCCGGATTTTCGAGCTGGCCGCGCAGGCGCATTATTTTTCCGGCAAAATTGACTCGGGCAACCGCAAGCTGGCCTTTACCGGGGCCAAGAAATTGACCTACAAGGACGGCCAGCGGGAAACCACCGCGGCTTACAATTTTTCTTCCGTGCCCGCGGTCCAGCAGCTGACGACTTTGTTTCAGAGCATGGGCGCGACGCTGGAGTTCGGCCGCCGCCTGGCCTACTACCACCGCTACCAGAAGCTGGCCCTCGACGACGAGCTGAAACAGATGGAAGACGAGATGAAGCGCGGCGACCTCATCGAACTGCAGGCCGTAAAGCCAGTTCTCCAGGAGATATACGACGACGGTTCCGTGCTCAACGTGGTGCGGGCGCGCGCGCAACGGCTGATGGAAGTGGGCAATGGAGCAGGTCCGGGTCGTTGAGAGGTCCGGGAATCCAGTTTTCTCGCCCATCCTTATTGTTTCGCCAATCTCTTAATCTAGGAAATCTTTGGAGTTTCAAAGAATCCGCCCCCCCCTGCCACGGGCTGCTGGCCGACATTGCCCTTGGCCTTAAGTTTTACAATTACTTTTGACAAACCATGTTCTAATAGGCGGCGAAGGCCTTTTGGGGGTTGCTTATGTCCAAGCTATCGCTCTCCAGGTTCAGTATGGTTCTTCTGACGGCCGCTGGCTATGCGCTGATTGCGCTGCCCGCATTGGCCGATTCGCAGGCACGCATCGTTCGCCTGAGCGATGTTCAAGGTTCGGTGCAGATCGACAAAAACACTGGTTTGGGATTTGAAAGCGCCTTTCTCAACCTCCCCATCACGCAGGGGGCGCGGTTGAAGACGCACGACCGCGGCCGCGCCGAAATCGAATTCGAGGACGGCAGCACGATGCGCCTGACTCCCAACACGACCGTAGAGTTCAGCACGCTCAGCGTGGGCGACTCTGGCAAGCGGACATCGGTGATCACGCTGGTCGAGGGCATGGCCTACGTTAACTGGCTGGGCAAAGACGATTTCAGCCTGAATTTCTCGAAGGAAAAGATTGCGATCGATCGCGCCGCGCACTTCCGGATTGAAACCTCGCCGATAGTCGCTCACCTGGCGGTGTTCAAAGGCGAGGCCGACGTGGACGGCCCGGCGGGCAAGGTCGTGGTCGACAAAAAGAAGACGGCGACTTTTGATACGACTGATGACGACAAATACGCCGTCGCCGACAAGATCGCGGAAGCTCCGCTCGATTCGTGGGACAGAGAGGCCAGCGAATATCACCAGCAGTACGCGAAGAATAATTCGTCGCCGTACGGCTATGGGGTCAGCGACCTGAATTATTACGGCGCCTACAGCAACGTTCCCGGCTACGGAACGATGTGGCAGCCGTTCTTTACTGGGGTTGGGTGGGATCCGTTTATGGACGGGGCCTGGTCGTTCTATCCCGGCATGGGCTACATGTTTGCGTCGGCGTATCCGTGGGGATGGATGCCGTACCGGTACGGAAACTGGATGATGGTTCCGGGGATGGGCTGGATGTGGCAGCCTGGGGGATATAACAACTGGCTGACCGTGCCGCGTTTTGCGGGGACGTTGCCGGCGAATTTCCATCCGCTGGTTGCGCCAGCGGACGGGACAGGAAAGACGATTGCGGTGGGGAGGGGTGGAGCGACCTCTGCGTTGCGCTCGTCATTCCTGACCGTGAAGTCTGGCTCGGCGGGCCTGGGGATAGCGCGGGGCTCGCTGGAGAATCTTAATCATCTGAACCGGGAAGTGGCCAAGAACGGATTCGCCAGAGTGTCGCCGGCGCCCCAGTTTGGCGGGAGTTCGGCGATGAGATCGGGTGTGGGCGCGCCGCTCAGCAGCGTGTCGAGTGCGCCGATGTCGGGACGCAGCGCATCGGCTGGGCACGCCGCCGGGGGAACGCACCACTAGAGTGGGTCAATCAATGTGAAATGCAGCGGGGCAGCCCAATTGGCTGCCCCATTTGTTTGGATTTAAAGAAATCCGCGTCTAGCGCCGCAGGTTTACTGAAGTGATCACCTTCTCGCACAGCGATTGCAGGTCTGCCGACGAGGCATGATCCCAGGTGCAACTGACCGGCACGACTTTGCCCCACGGAGTCAGCATGAGTCCGAGCACGCCGTGAATGTTGGCCAGGTCGCGCTGGGTCGCGCTGAAATCGGTGATCAAGCCGGGGTAGCCATCGAGCGTGGTGCTGGTGGAGTCGGTTCCGATTCCGGGCTTTGCCGCTAGCCAGACGTAATTGTCCAGATAATACGTGGCCTGTTTCTTGAGTTCTTCGTCGTCGGTGAGACCCTGAGAGCGGCGATCGAGTGCGGGCCCTACGGAGATGCTCACATCTTTGTCGCCTCTGTGGGTGAGGTATACGGTGCGCAGCGGGGTGTCGTCTGAAACCTGCACGTCTCCAGGTAAGGCCACTGACACGGTCGCGCAGAACCACGCATCTCGACACAAGCCCTTTTCGTAGCGAGTGAATCCGGCGGGAGTTGCGACCAGGGTTTCAGAGTCCACGACCAGGCGCGTGCTTCGTTTCACGACGGCTGGTTTGGCTGCCAGAATCATCGCATTCGGAAGAAGAGTTTTTGTAGCAGAGACCGGCGTGGTTCCGGACTCGGGATCGGGCGTTGCCTCGAAGCGCTTCAACGCCGCCAGCCACTCGATGGAATGGTCGTACGGCAGGAGGCGGGCGCGTGCCTCTTCCTGGAAATGAAAGGTCATAAACGGATAACGCCCAGGATTGTCAGATCGCATGCTCGACATATCGGGCATGGGATTCTCCGGGTCGTCGGCGTCGTTCGGATCGGCAGGATCATTATCCGGAGAGTCGCCGTCGTCGTAAGGCGAGGCAAGAGTCAGTTTGTTGTCAATGTTTTGCGAGCGATGCAGCCAGGCGACGTGATGCGTTGATGGGTCAAGCAGCAGGGAAATGTGCAGAACGGCTGCGACCGCATTGTTGCCTGCGCCGGGCACAGTGCGTCCGCCGCTGGCGGTGCCGGCGGCGGGAAGGTCGATAGGCGAGAAAACGTATTGCGACGTCACGAAGGCGCACGACTTGCCGTCGACTTGCACTAGATTGCGGAAGCGCAAATCTGCTCCGCTTAATTCCAGATCTTTCAAGGCACGGTCGCGGGAATAGGCGAACTGTCCGCGAGCCTTCCAGGAAGCACCCTCGGCAACAGGTTGGGGCGAGAACTCGGTCTGTAACAGATCCTGCGTGACTTTCCGCAGTAAATCACCGCCGTCCCAGTATTTGAAATAGCCGTCGATGCTGCGGCTCATCTCGGTTTCGCCGTGGGGTCCCACGCGGAACATGACGGGAGACGATTGCAGCGCGGCGAGTCGCTTTTGGAAGTCCGGTGCGGAAAAGAGCGCGCAGCGCACGCTAGTAACGTGGGTGTCGCTATACGTGGCTTCGACTGGAATGTTCCCGTCTTTGTCGGTGGGTTGCGGGCGCAGAGTAACGATCGCGGCCATGGCATAGTCACACGGACCGCGTGCCGGGAAGAGGTTCGCTCCACTGGCGTCGGCAATGGGCAGGAAAGAGCCAGCAGCTTCCAGTTCGTAGCGCAGAACTTCGCCGGGTTTAAAATCGGCCCGCAGCAGGAGCTTGTGCTGAGCAGTTCTGGATTGGGCGTGCGCCAGGGTTGGTCCGGCGCAGAACAATCCTGCGCACAACAGCAAAGGTCCGGCTACGAAAATAGAGTGTAGTCGCGGCATAGGCATTCCGTTCTCCTAGGGGTACTCATCCTCTGGGGGATCGGGGTCGTTTGGATCTTTGTAGGTCTTTCGAATGAAGGAGGATTGCAGTTCCTGATATTGCGCCGAATGTACGACGGCGTCGCAGATGCTGGCGGCCGCGGCGGAATCCTCTTCACGATATACGCAGGCAAAACCGAAATTACCGTAAGGCGAACCTGCGACCGCGCTCACACCGCGATATTTGAAAGCGCCCGCAGCGATGTCGAAGTGAGTAATCAGCCCGTTGGTCCAGTCGATGCGAACATGCTCATCGAGCGCAATGCGGGCCGCACGGCCAAAATATTCCGGGCGGGAGAACCATCCCTGCAGGAATGCTCGCTTGAAAGTGTCGGCTGTGTACTTGAGGTCGGTCGACTGCGCGGCATAGACGCGGATAGCGTGGGCGGGGTCTTCCTCGCGGCCTGCGAGTGGAATCAGCACGGGTCTGGGCTCTTGCTCGGCGCGGCTCCACTTGGGAGTCTTGGGTAGAGTGATTGAAAATTCATAGCAGGGCTGGAGTGTACAGAGGCGTATACGCCAGACGCCGCCCCCGTCGGGCCCATCGTCTTCGTCGGTGAGTTTCTTGCCGGAGATGTGGTTTGGAGCCGATTGTTCCTGGCGCGTCTTGCGAGCGACGTCTCCCAGAGCCTGGCCGGAGTCCTGTCCCGACGCAGCTAAGCAGGCGCACGATAGAAGCACTGCGAGCACGATGCAGGTGCGAGTTGGGTTCGCCGATAATTTCATGGCAAGCGCAACGAATTTACCAGAGTCGTGCACAGAGCTTCCGCGTCGGCGAAGTGCTCCTCGGGCGCCGCGCATCCGAGTAGGAATTGTTTGCCCTGGTTCTCGATCAGGACACGTTCTCCGATCCACCAGCGTTTCTGATCTCTCTGGTAGCGAAAACGGGTCATCAAGGCGGGCCTGTCTTCGATAGTCAGATCCTGGGTGCTGACACTGTCTGGCTTTTCGCGGGACCAGCCATTGGCGTTCGCGAGATCGCGCATGCGAATGTAGTCGGGATCGGTCAGGCTGCGGTAGGGGGCGTTGACATCCGCCGGGCCGGCATAAAGCATGAGCGATTCGCCATCGAGCGCGGCCTTGAAGATGTATTGTCCGTTGGTTCGCGAAATGACTTCTGATTTCTCGGGGATGACGACGGAGGCTTCCGCGCACTGCTGAGGATTCTGGCAGTATTGCAGAACGAAAGGTTGGAAGCCCGGTGGGGCCACAGTCGTTCCTTCCGCGCTGTCGAGCGTGGTCTGCGCTTTGTCATGGGGGGCTTGTCGCGTCTGACGAGCTAGTTCGGCAAGGGAAGGGTTTTGCGAGCCTGATTCGCTGGACGGAGTTTGTTGCGCTGGAGTTGCTTCCGCCGTCAGCGGAAGTGGAACTGCGCGAGCCGCGTTTGCTGCTGCCGGCTTTTCGGACGACGGTTTGTCCGAGAGCGTGGCTGGATGCACAACGATATCTTCCTTGAGCTGAATCGAAGGATAGATGATCTGATCGCACATCTGAAATGTGGTTTGCTCGTCGTGGACTTGCGCATTCACAGCCGCCTGCACCTTGCGGCGATCCGTGCCGTACATTTGCCGGTCGCGGTCGCTGCAGGTGTTGTGGCCCTGGTTGTCGTAGATCGTGCAGGAATGCATGTCGTCAGGGCTGACACACATCACAGGAATCACGCTGTTCGAGGCAACAATGAATATCATCGAACCCCAGACCACGTGGCCCAGCAGATAAGGATTACCTTGCCACGCGCACCGAAAAGCTCGGTGTGAACCCTGCTTGATGGCGGCACAATAGGGCTGCGGCCCATGCAGGCCGGCGAGTTGGCGTACCACGTTCAGGAGATCACTGTCGCTGACGTTATCGATGATGTTGGCTGGGATCGGAATCGGATTGCCGGCAACGACTTCGGTATTCGTGATGCCGAGGCGCGAACCGAGCAGCACGGCTCCACCATTGTCGCGGCCCTCGAGGCTGAACGGATAGGGAACGAACAGGCGGTAATCACCGGCATTGTAATTGGTGAAGCCGGTGGGCGCGTTGGCCGCGGCTTCCTGCTCTTGCTGCATCTCATCGACCAGTTCCTGCGCCTTGCTGGACCTGGCGTCGGCGGTTGATGCGTGCTGAGCGCGCGCTTGGCGGGCCAGGTCGGCGAGCGAATTGCCTGGAGTCTCGGAGTCCTGTCCCCAGGCAAAGGTGCTGGCACAGAGCAGCGCCACAGCAACGCCCGGAATAGAAAGCCTGCGTGTCATGGCAATCGTAATGATTCAATCAGACCGGAACAGATACTGTCTCCATCGGAGAACGTGTCTTTGGGCGCCATGCAGCCGACGACCAGCTGGGCGTCATTGTTTTCAACCTCGGCTCGCTTGGCGATCCAGTCGGCGGCGCCCTTCCTGAATCGCATCTGAGTGACGAAGGCCTGCTTTCCATCTAAAGATGTTTGCTCGGCGCTGATGGTGGAAGAAGTCCCGGGATCGCGTTCGCGCTCGGGATCAACCAGTTGCTTCCAGCGAACTGTGCTGCCATCGCTGGGATTGCGGCCGGGACAGCTCTCGGCGCCGGCCGGGCCCATCAGCAGTAGAAACGGGGCTCCCTTGACCTTGGTCTCGAAGACATACTGCTTGCAGTCGGAACTGACAAGTTTGGCATCGGCGGGAACCAAAACTGATGCGTTCCAGCACTGCTGGGTGTGGCTCTTGCAGTAGGTGAATGCCTGTATTTTGAAGCCAGCCGGAATCGTGCTCTGCGCTGCCACTGTTGCGGGCGTGGGAGGAGTCGGCACGCTCCGGGCTGAGGGCTGGTGCAACTGGCGCGCGATGTCGGCCAAGGAGGCGGGCTCGTCGTCCGCGGACTGCGGGGGTGCGGCCGCTTTTGCTGGATCGACTGCTGCGTCCGAACTGACGGTTGATTTTGTGGAATCGATGGCGGTGTTCGTCGCGCTTAGATTCGTCTTCTGCGGGGCGGATGAATCCTTGATGCGAATCGACTGAAACACAGCGTCGCACTTCTGCCACGCTGTTCGGACATCCTGCTCTTCGTGATCCATGACCTCGCGCGCATATTTCTTCTGCTTAAAAGTGGCGTGAGGGTTGTTGAGAGTGTCGCGGGCTCGGCTCTCGGTATTGGCGACGCAAAGCACGGGAAGAATCTCGCCAGCTCCGCGCACCAGCATGGCGTTGCCGCTGACGGAATGCCCTTGTAGATTTGCTCCGGCAAGGCTGCACTGGTAGGCGTTATGACCGGCTACCTTGGCTTTGGTGCAGTTGGCGGACGAGGCGTAGCTGCGGGCAAACTGCGTAGCGGCGTCGTGGAATGCGTCCTCGCTTTCCAGATGAAGTGCAATGGGACTGCCCGCCAGGACCAGAGGCCGCGTGCTTCCGATCTGAGGGCCAGTCACAATCACACCGCCGACGTCGTGAGGATCGATGGTGTAAGGAGCCGGGATGTAGAGTTTGTAGGCGCCAGCGTTGTAAGTTTTGAAACCGGCGGGAGCGTCTTTGTCTTCCTGATCTTCGGCGAGTTGGTCGGCGATCTGCTGCGCTGTGTTGGCTTCGGCTTTGGGCTGAGCCTGCTTCTGAGCACGCGCCTGACGGGCTACATCGGCCAGCGAGCCGCCGTCCTGTGCCCGCGCGGGCGAGGCTGCGATGACGAGCAGCAAGAAAGTGACCAGCATTGCGAACTGGCCGCAGATCTTTCTGTGAGCGACGACTGAAAGTCTTGAATCAAGATGCATTCGGATGTCTCCGCGTTGAAAATCAATTCGAACTGGTCACCGCGCTGGTTTGCTGCGTGACGGCATCCGGCACATCAAAGCTGATGGGCGCGTTGTAATCGGAGAACGAAGACCGCAATTGCAGCCAGTCGACCGTCAGCTCATAAGGAAGATGATCTTCCAGGCCGAGGCAAACGGTATCGTGTTCCAGGCCGCTGGGCGCGCCTTTCATGGTCACCAGCCACTCCTGGCAGCGCACGCTGTTTACGGTTTTCTTGTCGCCCTTCTGCAGGATGCCACGCTGAATCATGGTGGAGATTCGCGGCATGAGAGTGTTGTCGTTGCCCTGTGCGAGTGCGCCGCAAAACCAGGCTGGCGGATGTTCGTGAGCATATCGAGGCTTCGACCAGGAACCGTCACTGCCGCGGACATACGCATCGGTGGCGAAGTGCACCTCGTCGCTGGACATATCCATCCCCGTGGCGCTATCGGTCTCGCGCCACTGATAGTGCTCGAGGTCCCGGGGGCAGTCGACTTCCCACAGCATCTGTTTGTGGCGAGTTCCCGCGCTCGCGGTAACGGAGGCGCGGAAGCTGTGCACCTGCTTCATCGCCTCGAGCGTTTTCTGGAATTCCTTTTCTCCGCTGCCGGTCATGAGATAGCTGGCCGCCCAGCCCACAATGGCCACGCCGACCGCAAGACGCACCACAACCCAGACCCAATAGCGTTCGCCCGACATATTGACCTCTCCCGAGTAAGCTCTGAGGCTAGGTTAATGGGCGCGAGGTGGAGGAAAAAGTTACCGATGTACTAAGCAAACGTCCGATTTTGGCGGGGAACTGCTGGTTTTGACCCGGTTTTCTGGAAAGTGATTGCTGCAACGACGGCGGAATTGTGAGTGGTTGCGCCTCTCACTCGACGACTACTCCCGCATAGCCCACCACCTTGCTGCGATCGCCGGAAATGTCGCCGGAGGTTGCGTATTTCACAAGGTCGGCTGACGTCGCGCCCAAGTGCCGAACCGCCGTCAGCATGGCGACGGCCGGGCCGAAGCCGCACATGCTGATGTTCTGTTGCGTCACGACGTCGAATAGTCCGCGCGGGTCGAGGGTAAGGATGCGTTCGATCGCCCGGTGATCCTTCGCGCGCGTCACCGCGTCCGACTCATAATGATTCATATCGCTGGAGGCGACGATCAGGACGGGATCGCTCTGCGCCGCGATTACATCGGCCAGGGCCTTGCCCAGCAGTTCGAGAATTTCAAATTGTCCGACTCCCAGCGCTATAGGAACGAAACTGAGTTTCGGCTGACGCAGCAGTAAGAACGGGAGCTCGACTTCGACCGCGTGCTCGGCGCGATGCGCCGCCGAATCTTCCTGCAGCGCGGGGAACCGGGCCTTCAACGCCCGAGCAAGTTCGGCATCGAGGGGAACGTCGCCCAGCGGCGTCTGCCACGAGCCGTCGCTCATCATGGCAAGCGGACGTCCCTGACCGGTGTGGTTGGGACACAGCACGATGCAACGCTTCGGCACATCCAAGCCCGCGAAAACCGCACCTGCCACGTGGCCGGAATACATGTATCCCGCGTGCGGGGCGATGCAGCCCAGCGCTCGTTGCGGAGTCTGGCTGGTGGAGAGGGACTGCGACAGAAACGCAAGTGCTTCGGCGCGTAGTTCGTCAGGATCGGCAGGATAGAAGCGCCCGGCGACTGCGGGATGACGAAGAATGGATGTGGCCATGGTCTCTTCAGCTTTCTTGCCCACCGGACCAACGCTCTGCTATGACTCGGTATGCGGGCTGCGCAAGGCGTGATACACCGCTGCGCTTTCTTCGAGACTGAGCGTCTCGGCTCGCGCCGTGGCTTTTACCTTGGCCTCGGCCAGGGCGCGCTTCAACTCGGGTCCGTCGTATTTCGCTTTCAGATTGTTCCACAGAGTCTTGCGCTTTTGTCCGAACGAAAGGCGCAGAAAATCGATGAAACCGTCGCCAGCCACCCCCAGTTTTTCCTGCTGCGGGTCGATGGTCAAGCGCAGCACGGCCGAGTGCACCTTTGGCGGAGGTACGAAGGCGCCCGGTGGCAGGGTGAAGAGTTTCTCGACGCGACCGTACAACTGGGCGGTGGCGGAGAGCATGCCGTAATCGCGGCCGCCGGGTTGGGCGGCGATCCGGTCGGCAACCTCGCGCTGCACCATGATCACGATGCTGTCGAAGTATTTCGAAAACTCGAATAGCCGCAGCAGAATGTCAGACGTAATGTAATAAGGAAGATTTCCCACGACCTTCATGGGCTCAGGCTTGAGGTCGATGCCGGGGCGGCTCAAGCCGGGCTTCGGTCCGAAGAGGGAATCGAAGTCGATGGCTAAAATGTCGGCTTCAATGACCTCCACGTTGCGCGCCATGCCAAATTTAAGGCGCAGTTGCGCGGCCAGCACGCGATCGAGTTCCACGGCGATCAGACGTCGCGCCCGCCGGGCCAGCAACGAAGTAAGGATGCCGCGTCCCGGGCCGATTTCGAGCACGGTGCTCTGCGACACGTCGCCCAAAGCGTCGACCACCCGGACGGCGAAGTCTTCGCTGGCCAGAAAATGCTGCCCCAGTTTAGGCTTGGTTTGCGGACGGCGTGTAGACGCGACCTTTGGCACGTTGACCCTCACTGCCTCGGGAAGTAGACTTTGAAGTCGGTTCTCGCATCCGAACTGACGACGGTCTTAGGCCCCGAGACTCATTCATAATAGCGCGCCGCCAAGGCCGTGCGCGCTTCTGCCACCGGGATGGAGGTTCCGCACTCATGAATATCGTATTCGCCGCTTCCGAGGGCGTCCCATTTTCGAAGACTGGCGGACTGGCCGACGTGGTGGGCGCCTTGCCGCGGGCCCTCGCGGCGCTGGGGCATCATGTCAGCGTCTACCTCCCGCGCTATCGCCAGACCAAACTGGTTGAACCCGCAACCGTGGTGCGGAGCGTCACAGTCCCATTTGACGATCAGTATCGCTTCGCTTCCGTTGTGAGCGGGGGCAGCGTGGGTGGGGTGCGATTTTATTTTGTCGAGTATCCGCCATATTTCGATCGCGACGCGCTTTACGGCACTCCGGCGGGAGACTATCCCGACAACGCCGAGCGCTTCGCGTTGTTCTCGCGCACGGTGCTGGAAGCCTCGAAAATTCTGGGCGTGCCTGACGTTTTTCACTGTCACGATTGGCAGTCGGCCCTGATCCCGGTTCTGCTGCGCACGGTTTACGCTGAGGACCCTGCGTTCCGCGACGCAGGAACGGTATTCACCATCCACAACATGGGCTATCAAGGTTTGTTTCCGCCCGATATTCTCCCGCTGCTGATGCTGCCCTGGGATTTGTTCACGATGTCGAAGATGGAGTTTTTTGGCCAGGTGAACTTCCTCAAGGGCGCGCTGACTTATTCTGACTTTGTCACGACGGTCAGCAAGAAATACAGCCACGAGATTCAGACGGCGGAATACGGATTCGGGCTGGAGGGCGTGCTGCACGCGCGCGCATCCACGGTGACGGGAATTCTGAATGGAGTCGATTACGAGGAGTGGAGTCCGCAGACCGACAAGTTCACAGCGAATAAGTTTTCGCCGCAGGATCTTTCCGGGAAAGCCAAGTGCAAGCAGGATCTGCTGGCGGCATTCGGCGTGAAGAACGCTGACGCGAAGCTTCCCGTGATCGGAATTGTTTCGCGCTTCGCCGCCCAGAAAGGCTTCGACCTCATCGCGCAGATTGCGGACCGCCTAGCGCGTGAAGAAATGATCATCGTCGCCCTCGGCGCCGGCGACAAGACTTACGAAGAAATGTTCGTGCGACTCAACAAACAGTTTCCGAACAAGATCGCCGTCAAGGTGGCGTACGATAACGCGATCGCGCACAAGATTGAGGCCGGAGCCGACATGTTCCTGATGCCGTCGCGCTACGAGCCTTGCGGTCTGAACCAGATTTACAGTTTGAAATACGGCACTGTTCCCATCGTCCGCGCCACCGGCGGCCTCGACGATACGATCGAGCCCTGGGACGCCCGCACCGGGAAGGGAACTGGTTTCAAGTTCACCGAGTACAACGGCGAAGCGCTCTTGCTCACCGTGAAGGAAGCTTTGCGAGCCTACCTGGACCAGACCTCGTGGCAGGCGCTGATGCGCAACGGCATGGGCAAAGATTTTTCCTGGAATGCATCCGCGCGGGAGTATGGCAAGGTTTACGACCGCGTGCGGCAAATACGCGGGACAGCCCCGGCCGCGGCGGAAAAGGTGCTGGCGTAGCTATGGCTGCTTTTGCAGGTCAAAGACCGAGATGGTATCGCCTCCCTCATTCTTGAAGACAACGCTCATAAGACAACGCTCATAAGACAACATGAATGCACATCCGGAGATGAAGTCTAGCTTGACGTTCGCCTTCGTAGGGCCCACCATGCGAATCCCAAGGTGAGGCCGAACGAGCCGTACACTCCCGCGTTCATGGGAGCCAGCAGGAAAAAGACCGCCAAGAGCGAGGGATCGAACATCATCTTCACGAGATACATCGGACACAGCACGAGCATGAGCTGGGGATTGAAATTCCAAGTGTGCGGCGCCAGATAGGCGACGCCTGCCAGCAGATAGGAAACCGCGGCGAAGGTGCCGAGCAATTTGAGGGGCGCTGAAAACAACTGCGGATCGTCCCGATCCTTCTGGCATGCTTTCGCGATCCACGAGCGGGGCAACACGGCAAGCGTCACGCTGAAAACGCCCACCAGTGCCAGAGCAACCGCAAATACGACCCATTCGCTTTGAACCGGCATGTCGACGCCTCGCAGCATCACGTACGGAGCGCCGGTTAAAAGCGAGACCAGCCCGCAGATCGCGAAAACAATGCGAGATATAACCCTGATAGCGCGTCCGGGCATGACGCGGATTCTAACAGCGGTGCCGACTTTGAGCACAGCTGCTTTACCGCGATCACCCCGGCCGGAACCTAATCGGTATCCGGCGCATCCACCTCAGCGGTGGCAGTTTTGGTGAAAAAGCTTCCCTCCAAAGGAGCCGGAATTGTTTTATAGCCCGACGGAGCATGATGGAAATCGAAAAAGTCATGCAAATCGTTGGCCGCACGAGCATCTGCTAAACCAAGGCTCCCGAGGTCAAAGATCCCTTCGATCGCCTTTAGGATGCTGCCGAAATCGTATTCCCGGTTGCTGATGTAGCCGACCTTGGTCGAGTAGGCGGAAACCACAACCAGCGGCACGCGAAAGCCGAGTTGATAGTCGTTCTGATTTGCGCCCTTCTGGAATACCGGAGTCACGTGGTCGTACCAACCTCCCCAATCGTCCCAGGTAATGAAGACTACGGTGTCCTTCCAGTAACCGGTGCCCCCATCGCAATTCGTATTATTTCCGATGGCATTCACGATGGCCGCGACCCACGAAGGCCCCTGACCGCTGTTGATGGGATGGTCGGAATATTGCCCGGCTGGCGTGATCCAATTGACTTGCGAGAGAGAGCAGTTGGCGATGTCGTTCAAGACATCGGGCGGCGTCGTGTCGATGTAGCCGTTCGATTCACCTTTAATCCAATCTGGGCCAGTGCATGTGCCCGACAGCGGGATGCATATATTCGACAGCGAATTCGGTGCCACCCAGAGACTGCTCTGACCTTCGGCGTAATAAGTCCAGGTGATCTTGGGAGTGTGCTGCCGGAACAAGTAATCCATGGCATTGCGGGTGAAGCATTGCGCCGTTTCGTCGCCGGGAGTTTCCGTACCGAAGGGCGCCTCGCCGTTTCCGTTGGGCCGGATCAGTTGCACTGAGCTTCCCGAACCGCAGCCGTAGTCAGTACTGGTACCGTTCTCGGAGGCGAAGATGCCCAGGGCATCGTCTCCAGCGGTCGGCGCGGAAGTCGCACCAAAAATAAACTGATGCGCCGGATAGCTTGGCCCCTGGTTAGTTTGGAACATCCGGTTGCCCCATCCATAGGTGGTCGCTAATGTGACGTAGGGGTCGAGAAGGCCGCCTCTGGTGCCATTCGCATTCGACACTGGTGTGTTGTAGACATACATGAACTGCGAATAGTTGTCGGCCGGAACCACGCACCCGAAAGTATTCGCTCCACAGCTGGTGGGAACGTTGGCTGCAGGCTTGCCACTGATGCCCTGGTTTTTGTATTCGAAGTTCCATCCGCTGATGGTTCCGTTGAGTTTGGGTCCGCCGTGGCTGTGGTCGAGATCGAAGTGGGTGGCCAGGCCTACGGGCGTTAAGGGCACGGTCTGGCCGTCAGAATTCACGTAGGTGGTTGCGATGTTATATGTTTCGGTGGTGCCCAAGGGATTACATCCTGGTACGCCGCCGTTTGCCGTGCACAAGCCCTGAAAGAGATTGTCGGGGGTGCGGTTTTCCTGAAAGATCACTACAACATGTTTGATGGGAGTGTCGACGTATTGGGCGTGGGCGGCCGTTGCCACTAGCGCGGCAATGACCACTGACAGAACCTTGGGGCTGGACTTCATAAACAATTCTCCTTCTGACGGAATAGGAAGGTGGATGGGTGGATCACGCAAGGCGGAGCAGGTTCCGCTTGCATTTTCGTTTTGTGCTAACCCGGCATCGGCAAGATGCACTCGGTAATATTTGTTTTTTTATTATTAAGTCGGATTCGCACTTCGAACGGTGCCTGTCCCGGCTGGCACTCATGGACTGCTAGAATTCCCTTCAGCATGGCTGCCGCCCAACAGCCCGCCTTCACCCGCACGATCTTCCACGTCGATATGGACGCTTTTTTCGTGTCCGTGGAAGAACTATTCGATCCGTCCCTGAAAGGTAAGGCAGTCGTGGTCGGGGGACAGCGGGACGAGCGTGGAGTCGTCTCCGCGGCTTCGTATGCGGCGCGAAAGTTTGGAGTACATTCGGCGATGCCGCTGCGCACAGCCGCCAAGATGTGTCCGCAGGCGATCTTCGTCAACGGCCATCCCGAGCGCTACCGCGAGTGTTCGGAGAAAGTGCACAAGGTTCTCGGCACATTCTCACCCCAGGTGGAAATGGCTTCCATCGACGAAGCCTACCTGGATATGACCGGCACCGATCGTCTGCATGGTCCGCCGCTCAAGGCCGCGCATACGCTGCACCTGCGCATGAAAACCGATACGGGATTGAATTGCTCCGTGGGGATCGGCACGTCACGTCTGATTGCGAAAGTTTCGTCGGCGCAGGCGAAGCCGAACGGTGTGCTGTGGATTGTTCCGGGCGAAGAAGCTAAATTCCTGGCTCCGCTCGATGTCCGCGAAATTCCCGGCGTGGGCAAGGTGATGGAGAGCCATCTGCACGCGCTCGGCATCAAGAAGGTGGGAGACCTGGCGAGCCTGGAAGAATCGGAACTCGCCGATCGTTTCGGAAAGTGGGGACTAGCTTTGGCCGGAAAAGCCCGTGGTGAGGACGCGGGCGGCTGGTTCGATACAGAAGTCGGAGCCGACGTCGGGGCTAAGTCCATCAGCCACGAGCACACCTACAATGAAGATACTGCAGAGGTGAGCCAACTCGAAGCGACGCTGATGCGGCTTTCCGAGATGGTAGGCAGACGCCTGCGCGAATCGCAGTATTATGCGCGCACGATTCAGCTCAAACTGCGCTACAAGGATTTCACGACTCTCACTCGCGCCCATACTCTCCCCGCTCCAACTCAACTCGACACCGAGATTTTCGAGCAGATTCGGGCGCTGTTTCGCAAGAATTGGAAGAAAGGCATTCCGATTCGACTGCTGGGAGTGCAGGCATCGTCATTTGCTGAGCAGCCCGACCAGATTGACTTGCTAGAGGGCAATCGCCAGCAACGCTGGAAAGACGCGATGGCCGCCGCCGACCGCCTGCGCGACAAGTTTGGCGAGTCCAGCGTTGGCCTGGCCGCTGGCATGCGTGGAACCTTCCGCGAGCGGGTTCACGAGAATCCCGCGAGCCTGCCGGGAAAAAAGAAGCCGCGAAGTTGACCACGATCCTCTGCCCGCACTAAGATTCCCCTTCCCTAGAGTATTCAAAAGCTGGTATTCAGAAGCCGGTATTCAGGAGCCTACATGCGCAAAGCGCTTCCTCTGGTGTGGTTCGCCCTTGTCTTTGTTTTTACGTTCCTGCAAGCAGCGTCGGCCCAATCCGATCCACCGCTTCTGCTGCGTTTCCCCACCGTGAGCAAGACGCAGATCGTTTTTAACTACGCGGGCGATCTCTGGACCGTAAGCCGTGACGGCGGAGACGCACGTCGCCTCACCTCCGGCGTCGGGGTCGAGACGCTTCCACATTTCTCCCCTGACGGGTCGATGGTCTCCTTTACCGGCGAATACGAAGGGAACCGCGATGTCTACGTGGTTCCGTCGACCGGCGGCGTGCCGCGTCGACTGACGTTCCACCCCGCCGATGAGTACGTGGCCGGCTGGACTCCCGACGGCAAAAAGATCGTATTCAATTCATGGGGCAGCAGCTTCATTCACTTCGAGGATCAGCTCTACACGGTGCCCGTCGAAGGCGGAATGCCAACCCAGGTGCCGCTCCCCATCGTGGAGGCAGCGACGTTCTCGCCCGATGGAACACACGTTGCCTACGTCCCACATCCAATTTGGGAGGCGGCCTGGAAGCGCTATCACGGGGGGCAGACGACGCCCATTTGGATTGCCGATCTTAAAGATTCCAGCATCGTGAAGATTCCTCGCGACAATTCCAACGATGCCAATCCGATGTGGGTTGGCGATACGATTTATTTTCTTTCCGACCGAAATGGCCCCGTCAGCCTGTTCGCCTACGACACGAAGAGCAAGCAAGTTTCAGAGGCACTGCACAGCGACGGACTCGATTTCAAGACCGCTTCGGCCGGCCCTGACGCGATCGTGATTGAGCAGTTTGGCGCCATCAAGCTTTTCGATCTGAATACGCATCAGGCTACGAATGTCAAAATCCGTGTTGCCGGCGATCTTGATGCCGTGCGGCCGCACTTCGCCAAGGTTGAAGCCAAGCGCATACAGAATTTCAGCCTTTCGCCAACCGGGGCGCGCGCCCTGTTCGAGGCGTGGGGAGAAATTTTCACGGTTCCCACCGACAAGGGCGACATTCGAAATATCACGCGCAGTCCTGCTGTTGCCGACCGTGATCCATCGTGGTCGCCCGACGGCAAATCCATCGCGTATTTTTCCGATGAGTCGGGGGAGTACGAACTGGCCATCCGCGATCAGAACGGACTGGCACCGGTGCGCCACATCAACCTCGGAAATCCGCCATCTTTTTTCTACACGCCCACGTGGTCTCCCGACAGCAAGAAAATTGCTTACACAGACAAGCGCCTGCAGTTGTGGTACGTCGATCTGGATAACACCACTCCCAAGCTGGTCGACTCCGATTACTTCGGCGGCTTTGGTCCGACCCAGCTCGGCCAGACCTGGTCGCCTGACAGCAAGTGGATCGGCTACACCAAGCAACTTCCCAGCGGCTTGCATGCTTTGTTTGTCTACTCCGTCGAACAGAAAAAAGCTTCGCAAGTCACCGACGGCATGAGCGACGTGCTTTATCCCAGCTTCGACAAGAACGGGAAGTATCTCTACTTCACGGCTTCGACAAACACTGGTCTGACGCTGGCCGGGCTCGACATGTCGAGCGACGAGCACCGGGTCACTCGCAGTGTTTACGTCGCCGTGCTCAGCAAAGATGAGAAGTCACCGCTCGCTCCGGAAAGTGACGAAGAGAATAAGCCAAAAGACGAAAAGAAGGCTGACGCGGATAAAGACAAAGCGGCCGCCGATAAGGAGAAAGGGAAAGACGCGAAGGACAAAGATAAAGATAAGGACAAAGACAAAGACAAGGACAAGGACAAGAAGGAAGAACCGGTTGTGGTCAAGATCGACATTGAGGGGATTGGCCAGCGCATCCTCTCACTCCCGATTCCCGCAAAGAACTACAACAACATGTTGCCGGGCAAGTCGGGCATCCTGTTCCTGGCTGAGTCACCGCTTGTCGTTTCCGAAGACGATTATCCCAACGTCAATCAGACCATCCAGAAATTCGATTTGAGCAAGCGCAAGGTCGATAAGCTGATCGACGAGGTGAACGACTTTTCAATCTCCCTCGACGGCGAAAAAATTCTTTACCGCAAAGGCGACGCCTGGACCACCGTGTCGACCGACGATAGCCCCGCGGGTGGAGGCCCACCCAAGCCCGGTTTCGGTCCGCTCAAGCTCGACGGATGGGAAGTTTATGTCGAGCCGCGCGCCATGTGGAAACAGATTTACAACGAAACCTGGCGCATTGAGCGCGACTTTTTTTACGATCCGCACTATCACGGCCTCGACCTCGACAAGGTCAAGAAAAAGTACGCGCCTTACCTGGATGGTATTGCATCGCGCGATGAACTTACGTATCTATTCGAGGAGTGCCTCGGCGAGATGACAGTCGGCCACATGTTTATTGGAGGAGGCGAGAGGCCCGACACGAAAAAAGTGAAAGGCGGCCTGCTGGGCGCCGACTACAGCCTGGAAAATGGGCGCTATCGCATTGCCAAAGTTTACGACGGCGAAAACTGGAATCCCGGCAATGAAGCTCCGTTGACTCAACCCGGCGTCAATGTCAAAGCCGGGGACTACATCCTTGCGGTCAATGGGCGCGAACTGCACGCGTCCGACAACGTCTACAGCTTTTTCGAAGAAACCGCGGGCAAGCAGGTCGTACTCAAGGTCGGCGCAAATCCGGGCGACAAGGATTCGCGCGATGTCACTGTGGTTCCCGTGGAGAGCGAAGAGCATCTTCGTCATCTGGCGTGGATCGAGGAAAATCGCCGCCGCGTGGATCAGGCGACTGGAGGCAAGGTTGCGTACGTGCACGTCCCCAACACCGGAGGCGGTGGTTACACGAGCTTCAATCGGTACTTTTTTTCGCAGGTGGGGAAAGAAGGCGCCATCATCGACGAGCGCTTCAACGAAGGTGGCCAGCTCGCCGACTACATTGTCGACTACCTGCGCCGTCCGATGCTGAGCAAAGTGGTGACTCGCGAAGGCCATGACTGGTCCAGCCCATCGGAAGCAATCTACGGTCCTAAGGTGATGCTGATCAACGAAGAGTCTGGTTCCGGTGGTGACGCTTTGCCGTGGTACTTCCGCAAAGTCGGTATCGGGCCGCTGATTGGGAAGAAAACGTGGGGCGGACTAGTGGGAATCGGAGGCTATCCGGAGCTGCTCGACGGGGGTTTCGTCACCGCGCCGCGGGCCGCAATCTACGGCCTCAACGGCGAATGGGAAGTCGAGAATCATGGCGTCGCGCCGGATGTGGAAGTCGATCTCGATCCGGCCGCGTGGAGGCAGGGCCGCGATGCGCAACTTGAAAAGGCGATCGAGGTAGAGATGCAGCAGTTGAAGCAGCATCCACTACCGGAAATCAAGCGTCCGGCGTATCCGAACTATCACGAACACGACGATCTGGGCGCGAAGTGAGATTGTTCGATGCGGAGGATGGTCCGGGACCATCGTGGAATCGAACTCAGCGTCCGGACGACGAGGCTAACAGCGAACCGACTCCTGGTTTGTATCCGTAGAAGTCGCCGATCAAGTGGAGGTGCTCGATGATTTCTTCGTCGTAGCGTTGCTTGAGCGGTGGAGTCAGAATGTTGTGCTCGGCATTGGGGTCGGCCGTGAGGTCGAACAGGTAACTTTCGGCGGGCGAATCGTAGGTCGTATAGAGATAACGCTGGTCCGCCGTCAGGATGCCATACACCGCTCGCACATCGGATGCGAAAAGGAGATCTTTCCGAGGATAGCGGTCGAGTTCCTGCTTTGTTTCCGCGAACAAAGGCCGCCCGTAGAGCGGGTTCTGGACGATGGGACGATGGCCGAGCAGGTAATACAGAGTGGGAGTAATGTCGGTCAAGGTCGAGGCGCGAGTGTCGTCGTAGACCAGATGTTCGCGCATCTTGGGCGGTAGATGAATGATGAGCGGCACCCGCATAATTTCTGGCCAGATGGAAGTGGAATGGCTCATGCGGCCGAACTCGCCGGTAGCGTCGCCGTGGTCACTGGTGACGATGATGATGCTGTTGTCGTACATTCCGCGTTGTTTGAGATAACTGAAAAACTCTCCCAGGCGAGCATCCACCCAGTGCACTTCGTAAGTGATGCGCACGCTCATTCCGTCGGGGGCCTGCCAGTGCTGCGAAGCCGGAGAGGGCACGTCATTGCGCGCGAACTGGTGCACGTTCTTGGGTTGGTCGTAGAAAAAAATCGGTTGCTCTGAATTGACCTGCGAGCCGAGCGCCGCCTCGGCCTGCAGCAATGTGTCGCCGATTTCCAGATGGTTCCAGAGAGTTTTGTCGATGTCGAGTTTTACGAGATGATCGTCGGGCGCCAATATTTCCTTGACCACCTCGTCCATGCTCACGACCATCTGGTAGTCGTCGGTGCGAAGCATCTGCTCCAGGCCATTGACCTTAGAGAAAGGCTGCAGGTAGTGGGCATGAAGCATCATCGCGCCCGCCCACAGTGCCGGTTCAGAAAGTGACGTGCCGGCATATTGGGAGTACGTGTTATGCAGGACGATACTGTCGCGGGAAAAGGCGTCGAGGTTGGGCGTGTAATTGACGCGGGGATTGTAAGCGCCAAGATAATCGGGTCGCATGGCGTCGATCACGAATACAAAAATATTAGGACGGATACTTTGTGCCGGTGAGAGATTCTCGACGAGGCGGACTTCTGTATTGGTGTGAGTATCGCGGACATTCGTATATTCGCGCGTGATGCGGCAGAGTTCGCCGCAAACTTCTCCGCGGCCGTTGCCGAGCATGTGATGGACGAGCAGGAATGAGGCATCGCCGGCGCCGTACTCTTCAAGCTTAAGGGAAATTTCGTCGTCGGTTGAGCCCACGGACTTGCCCCAGAAAATCTCGGTGGCCTGCAGTCCTTTGTAGATGAAAGCTCCTGCGAGTAACACTCCTACGATAACTACTGCAGAGTACTTGGCCCGCACCGGGCGCAGGCGGTAGACGCACAAGCTCATCGCGATCCAGAAGATGAGAGCTGCGGTGCTTTCAACAAAGCCATTCCAGTCTTCGCCACCGATCAGCCAGCGCGACCCGAGCGCAAGCAGAGTGAAGATCACGATCATCGCCCAAGTGGCAGTTATTTGGCTGGAAGTGAGGCGGCCTTCCCGCTTAGATGAGAACGCACCATTGTTTGCGTCTACTGCGCCGGCCAGGAACGGTGCGACGACGGCAAATCCCCAGATGGTAAGCGTGAGGGCGAAGGCGGTCGCATAGAGGCGAGCGCTCCATCCGTCAAAGCTCATAGCGCTGCCCAGGAAGCGTGTCAGCACGAACGCGAGGACGATTGCGACGACCGTTCCTACCAAGCCGCGACGCACGGTTTGCGGTTTGGACGCCTTGGCGGCGAGTAGAAAGATTAGATTAATTATCGAGAGCACGACGATGGCAAGCGCGAAGTGAGAGGCCAGACTCCAAAACGCGACCTCTGCGTCCCGCCAATGAAATTGCAGGGTATGACTGTCGCTGTAGATGCGCAATCTAGCGCCGATCGTGTAGATCAGACTGACGACCACAGCGACGAGCAGGGCGGCAGAAAATCCGAAGGGCGCCGCATCATTCTTAGGTTCTGCGTCTGCCCCACGTTCTCCTGCTGTGCGCGACATTTGCCAGATAGAGAGCCCCACCAGAGGAAGCAGAGCGGTCAGACTCCAATAATATGCGGCGTTGTCGCTTTGCAGTCCCGGCAAGAAGGGACGGATGGTGATGTAGACTCCCGCGACAATCAGAAGGCCAATCAAGGCTTGGGATCGCTTATCTCTCGTCAAATCCTGTTTCAAATCCTGCAAGGGCGAAGGTGAGAGCGTCGATGCTGAGAGCGTCGGTGCTAAGAAGGTTGATCCTGAGAACAATGCAGCCGCGATCGCCGACCAGTACAGCGCTGCCTGATGATGCGCCAGCCACGGCATCCAAGCGTAGGGAGGGGTTTTGATAAAGGCGCAGAAGGTGTAAGGTAGAAAAGCCAGCAGACAGTACAGCGAGGTCAGAGCGAAATACGTCCCTGAAACGATCTTCAGTAATGTATTGAGCCAAAGCCGCAAAGCCGCTCCCTCAACCGCCAGAACCGATGCCACGGATACCTGCAGATCGATTTTCAATGACCATCGGCGAGCGCCGCAAGTTACTGTGGGCGAATGAAATCGATTGGGGTCGCGGCGCAAGCTCGCAGGCGGACTTCGCAGACTCGGCGCAGCGCATTATCATGACG
>Ga0210389_10000336_pt1 | contig 45784 bp, 31 predicted proteins | sample IncBWH28OmetaG_FD_160127 | JGI IMG/M metagenome (GOLD analysis project Ga0210389, IMG submission 160127) | Forest soil microbial communities from Barre Woods Harvard Forest LTER site, Petersham, Massachusetts, United States - Inc-BW-H-28-O ... | reverse complement strand
GCGTAAATAAAGGTGAAGATTATCGCCAGGATGAGCGCGGCGAACATCCGGACCAGGCTGCGGACCGCGTAGTAGGGCAGGTTCGCCGGATCGGTCGAGATGCTGTTCGGGGCCGTCTTCGGGAGGAACGGCGCGTTGAGCGCCGGCGCCAGCCGGATGAGTCCGTAGATGAGCGCGATGAGCGCCGCCCCGACCGCGATGTCCACCCAGCGCAATCCAGGCCGCCGCCACAATCCGCGTGAGGGAAACGAACCAAGATCCGCCACACCCGCCTCCTCCCTCACGCGTCACCGCGATCAGCAGAAACTTGACCTGTCAGAGCGAACGTAAACCGACTTCCAGGCGGCACGTCCTGGAACAATGCATGACGTGTAAAGTCCTCACGAAACGCTCACACCGGAGGGTACGCAGGTGGCTGCTGGCGGCTTGGAACTGGCACGGGACATCGACAAACGATGTCGGCTCCACGGGTCGTTCACGCTGCGGTCAGGCCAGGTCAGCGACGAGTACTTCGACAAGTACCTGTTCGAGTCCGACCCGGACCTGCTGCGGCGCGTCGTCCAGGAGATGGTGCCGCTCGTGCCGTCAGACGCCGAGCTGCTCGGCGGTCTTGAGCTCGGCGGCGTCCCGATCGCGGCATTGCTCAGCCAGCTGACGGGGCTGCCGGCGCTGTTCGTCCGGAAGCAGGCCAAGGAGTACGGGACGCGGCGGCTCGCCGAAGGCGGTGATCCGTCGGGACGCGTGGTCGCGCTCGTCGAGGACGTGATCACGACCGGCGGTGCGGTGATCAACGCCGCCCGCGCGCTCCGGTCGCTCGGCGCGACGGTGACGACAGTGGTATGCGCCATCGACCGGTCCGGGCCGGGCGAGAACGCGCTCGCCGCGCAGGGCATCACGACCTGTTCAGTGTTGACCAAATCCTTGCTCGACTCCGTAAGCGGCTCCTGAGGCGCCTGCCGCCACGGATCCCGTTTGGTGCACGTGCGCATCCGCACCAATCCTATTGATGCGGATGCGCCAGCGACCCAATCGGGCGCAGGCGCCGGGCTGACGGCCCGCGACCATCGGCTGAGTGGCCCGCGACCTCGGTTGAGTATTGACCGCTCCGTGTTTAACTGGGCTGGTGCGGATCGGCGAGGTTGACCGGCTGACGGGAGCGCTGGCTGGCGTGCGCCGGACGGCGGCGGACGGGCTGGCCCAGTGGCGCTACCACGGCCGGCTGGTCGCCCGTCAGCTCGATGACGGGCACCTCGTCATTCGCGCCGATTTCGACTACCGGGACATGCTGCTGCGGCAGTTCCCCGGGACGTTCAGCGTCCCGGCCAGGTATAGCAAGCACATGATGGTCGTCGCTGACCTCGCGAACGGCGATGCCGGCGCCATCGAGGATGCCCTCTCGGCGGCCTGGCAGCTTCAGCGCGACGCGGGCTGACCGAACACAGGGCCGACCGAACACCGGGCTGACCGAACGTTAGGCAGTTCACCCGGGGCGGGTGATGCGCTTGTGTCCCAGACGACTGATGATCGCCCGTACACGCCTATGCGAGGGGGGACGCAGAGCGTGAACTTGCTGCTGGCACGCATAGGCGGGTTCGCTGCCCGCAGGCACTGGATTGTCATCATCGCCTGGGTGATCGTGCTCGGCGCGCTGCTCGGGCTCAAGAACTCCTACAGCGCCGAATACGTCAATAACTACACGGTTTCCGGCAGCGACTCCGCGACGGGTCTCAACGTGCTGAACAAGACGTTCCCGCAGCAAGGCGGCTACGGCGGCCAGATCGTCTTCCACGCGCCGCAGGGGTCGCTGTCGGCTGACCAGTCGGCCGTCAACCAGTCGGTCACCAATGTGTCCAAGCTGCCGGACGTGATCAAGGCGGTCAGCCCGTTCGCCTCCTCGAACACGGGGATGGTCGCCAAGGACGGCACGATCGCCTACGCCACGGTCGCCTGGTCGGTGAACCCGAATTCGCTGGACAACTCCTACCTGGACCGGCTCAACGCGGCCGTCGCACCCGCGACCAAGGCGGGCCTGCAAGTCGATTATGGCGCCGGCGCCGGGCAGATCGGCTCAAGCTCGAATGACCTCACGTCCGAGGCGATCGGCCTCGCACTAGCCCTCGTCCTGCTGTTGCTGATGTTCGGCTCGCTGATGACAGCGGCGATTCCGCTGGTATCGGCGATCTTCAGCGTGCTCAGCGGCCTAGCGCTCCTCGGGCTGCTCGCGCACGCGGTCACGTTCCCGACGACCGCGCCCACGATCGCCACGCTGCTAGGTCTCGGGGTCGCCGTCGACTACGGGCTGTTCCTCGTGGCCAGGCACCGCGAGCAGCTCGACGCCGGGGAGAAGGTCATCCCCTCGGTGCGGCGGGCAACGGCCACCTCGGGCGCGGCCATCGTCGTGGCCGGCAGCACGGTCGCTGTCTCGGTGCTGGGCCTGTACATCTCCGGTGTCGGCTTCGTCGGCTCGCTCGGCCTCGCGGCGGCGCTGGTTGTGGTGGTCACGATGCTGGCCGCGCTGACCCTGGTGCCAGCGTTCATGGGACTGGTCCGCGAGGGAGTGCGGTCACTGCGCTCCCGCGTCGTGGCACACCGGCAGGGCGTGTCCGCGCGGCAGCAGGCGGTGCGGACCGCCGCGGCTACAAATGAACAGCACGAGCGCAGCGCGTTCGCCCGCTGGGGCCGGATGGTGAGCAACCATCCCTGGCCGTGGGGCATCGCGAGCCTGATGGTGCTGCTGGTGCTCGCCATCCCGCTGCTGTCGATCACGCTGGGCCAGCCGGACAACGGGACCAATCCCACTACCAATTCCAGCCGCAGAGCATACGACCTGATCTCCGAAGGGTTCGGCGTCGGGCTGAATGGCCCGCTCACCGTCGTCGTGAAGCTGCCGAATCAGTCGAGCTCGGCCAACAGCTCGTTGCTGTCCACGATGCAGTCCGACATCAAGAAGACCCCCGGCGTCGCGTCGGTCGGTCCGGCCGCGGTGAACTCCGCCGGCACGACCGCGGTCTTCAACGTCATCCCGACCACGCGGCCGCAGGCCGCGCAGACCACGGCACTGGTGAACACGCTGCGGTCGGACGTGTTGCCCAAGGAACACGCGACCACCTACGTCACTGGCACCACGGCGGGCGCCGCCGACTTCACCAGCAAGATCACCAGCCGCCTGGTGTGGCTGATCCTCGCCGTCGTCGCGCTGTCGTTCGTCCTGCTCACGGCGGCGTTCCGGTCGGTGGTGATCGCGATCAAGGCAGCGTTCCTCAACATCGTGTCGATCGGCGCGGCCTACGGGGTGATCGTCGCGATCTTCGAGTGGGGCTGGCTGAAGGACGTGATCGGTCTCCAGTCGACGCTGCCGATCCCCGCGTACGTGCCGATGCTGGTGTTCTGCATCGTCTTCGGGCTGTCCATGGACTACGAGGTGTTCCTGCTGTCGCGGGTGCATGAGGCCTGGCTGGAGACCGGGGACGCGCACCGGGCGGTCGCGGTCGGCATCGGGGCGACGGCCCGGGTCATCACGACCGCCGCCGCGATCATGATCGTGGTGTTCACCAGCTTCGTGGCCAACCCGGACCCCACGGTGAAGATGCTCGCGATCGGGATGGCGTTCGCGGTGCTCATCGACGCGTCGCTGGTCCGGATGGTCCTGGTGCCGTCGATCATGACGCTGCTCGGAGAGCACGCCTGGTGGCTGCCGCGCTGGATGGAGCCGATCGTGCCGAAGATCAACCTCGAGGGCGGTGTCAGCGAGCCTGCCGCCAAGCCGCCGTCGCCTCGGGCACACGCGTGATCAAGTGCTCGCGCGCCGCTAGAGTCTGGTAATCGGTCTGTGGCGCCTGCATTCTCAAGGAGGACCAATGAGCCGGGTAGACGTCAACGGCGTCGGTATCGAGTATCAGGTCACTGGGCGCGGACGCCCCGTCGTTTTGCTGCATGGCTTCCCCGACTCCGGCCGGCTGTGGCGGCACCAAGTACCTGCCCTAGTCGATGCCGGGTTCCAGGTAATCGTCCCCGATCTGCGGGGCTACGGGCGTTCGGGAAAGCCTGAATCGATCGAGGCTTACTCGATGCCCTTGCTGGCCGGGGACGTGCTGGCGGTCCTCGCCGACTGCGGAGTGACGAAGGCTCATGTCGTGGGGCACGACTGGGGTGCTGGCCTGGCGTGGGGACTAGCGTCCCTGGCACCCGATAGCGTCGATCAGCTGGTCACTCTCTCGGTGGGCAACCCGGTCACATTCCTCCGCACGACGCAGCAACGCCAGATGTCGTGGTACATGCTCCTCTTCCAGTTCCCGGGAGTCGCCGAACGCTGGCTGACCGACGACAACTGGACGAACTTCCGCACCTGGGCCGGCCATCCGGACGCTGACCAGGTGATCGCCGATCTGGAAGCTGACGGTTCGCTGACCCCCGGCCTGAACTGGTACCGGGCCAACATTCCACCCGAATCGTGGGTCGGGCCCCCAATGAAGCTCCCGCCCGTCTCCGCGCCGACCATGGGGATCTGGAGCACGAAGGACATCGCCCTCACAGAGACGCAGATGACCGACTCCGCCGAGAATGTGGCCGGTCCATGGCGGTACGAGCGCGTGAACGGCGCGGGTCACTGGATGCAGCTAGAAGCCCCGGAGCTGGTGAACGCGCTGCTGCTCGACTTCCTGTCCCGGTAGTACGATCCGCTACTGGCTAGCTGGAATGCCGGATATATGGCCAGCCTGAGGCGATGACTGGCGCTGGCCTCGATGCGTTATCTCGCGGCTCGGTACATCCTCGTTCTTAGCGCTCCGGCCGGCCGGAGTGACAAGGCCGGCCGGAGCGAGAGAGCGCATATCGTCCCCGTGATGGGTCATAAGGTCCAGCGCTTTGCGACCCAGCGAATTAAGGTTGGCCTGAAGATGGACAGCAGCGTAGTATCGGCCGAACTCGGAGTGCGGCTGGTCCTTCCCGAGCAGACGATCACACACCTGGTAGCTCGTTTCGCCTACTCGCAGGAGGATCCGTACGCCCTCAGCATCGCGTTCGAAGTCGCGCCGGACAAGTCCGTCGAGTGGCTCTGCGCCCGCGACCTGCTAGCTATGGGTATCGAGGGCCGGGTGGGCCTCGGTGACGTCGCGGTCTGGCCGTCGGCCGGTTCCGAAGGCGGCACGCCTGGCAGCGTGCTGCACATCGAATTGTTCTCGCCGTTCGGTCAAGCGCACTTCGAAGCACCAGCCGGCAAGATCTCAGAATTCCTCCGGCGGACGTACCAGATCGTCCCGGCCGGCGAGGAGAGCAGGCACGTCGACGTCGAAGCCGAACTGAACGACCTGCTCCGCCAGGCGTCATAAACGGCATCACACTGGCTCAGCATGTCTTTCTAGCCTTGCAGAGTTAGTTATAGAGCGGACCGGACGGGATGACGACGACGATGGAGATCGGCTTCGGTGTCTGGGGGCGCTGCCAGTTGACGGCGAACGACGAACCGTTCGTCTTAAGGGCGCCGGGCGACGCGTCGGCCATCGCTGCCGTGGCGTACAGGCGGCCGAAGCTGGGATCCGCCTCGAGCGTGAGCGCTGACCGGCCCGAGACCGCTCCCGATGGCCGCCGCGGTGCCGGACGCCTACCGGCGGGAGATAGACAACGGGCGGGCCGCACCGCGCACCGGTGAAACGCCGCGATCCGCTGACGGTAGTACGCCTCCCAGTACTTGACGGCGCCACCCCCCAGACACCGCTCCGCACGTCACGCTGCGCCCCGATGGTCGGTGGTCTCCGGCGTGCCAAGCACCAGCCGCTAGCCCGAACTGGCCGCGCTCCCCGGGAAGGACGCGAAGATGATCAGCGCGATGATGTAGGAGACGAGGATCCCGACGGTGATCATCCACTGCTGCAGCATGGTCAGCGACCGCGCCGGTTCGAGTCTGGTCAGCACGTTGCTTGGATTTTCGTACGTGTCAGGTTGAGTCATGGCGTACAGCTCCTCGCCGGGGTGCTTGCGGTTGCCCCTGGGCGGCAGACGCGCTGTCCGGACCGTACACGGCCCGTTTTCCCGGAAAACGCCAGCTAAACATCCCCGGCGGAGTGCTCCTGCCACCGCGCCGGGCGCTTTCGGTTAGAACTCTTCGACGGCCCGCCAACAGATCCCGAACTGCGGCCGCCGCCCTACTAGATGGCTGACACGCTGATATCGCTGAAATCGTTCTGGGTGAGGCTTGTCGTCAGGCCCACGGAGCCGGTCAGCAAGGCTATGTCCTGATCCTGGCGGATCAGCTGCCCGTTCACGAAGAGCGCCAACGTGCTGCCCTGGGCCTGGATCTTGACGTTGGTCTCGGCGCCCGGCTTCGGGAACGGTGTCGGCAACGCCTGCCCGACCTGTTGGAGGACTCCGTCCAGGGTCGAGTACAGACGCACCATGCCATCTGCGCAGAGCCGGTACTCGTAGTAGTTCTGGGCGTTGGCGAACCGGGCGACGACGCCCACCGACGTGTCCGAGGCGTACTGCGGGTCTCCGTACCACACCAGCGGCTGCGCTGTCGGCGTGATGGTGACTGAGTAGGTGTAGTCAGCCCAGGCCTGGTCTCCGCCTACCAGCAGCGCGGGGTATCCGATTGTGTTGCTCTGCCGCTCTCCTTCCGACAGGTTGGTGTTGGCGATCACGAGGTGGCCTGCGGAACCTGTGAGGTTCCAGTCACCCCGCCCGTCGACAATCTGCCATCCCTCCGGGATGGCGTGATCCAGGTCAGTAGCGGTCAGGGCGCGCCGGCCGGCGGACGACGGCGCCGTCCACGGGAGGGCGACCTGGGAGGTAATACGCAAAGCAAGGCTGGCTGATGCGGCCTGACCTGTCTGGCTCGCGGCCGTGATCGTCACCGAGCCTCCTGGCGGGATAGCGCCTGGGGCGGAGTAGTTCCCGGACGCGTCGATCGTCCCCGCCTGCTGGCTGCCGCCCGGTATCCCGTTAACTGACCAGGTTACGGCCTGCGTCATTCCCTGGGTGGGGACAGCCACCAGGTGAACCTGGTTGCCAGTGGGCACCGAGGGCGGGGTAGGGAACGGGAACACCACTCGCATAGGTGTGACCGGCGGTTCGTAAGGCTGTCCCTGCCCGATGACGATCACGTCGTGATAGTTCAATTCAGGCACGCTGATCGTGGCCGTTCCCCCGGAGTAATGCCAGGCGAGTTCCTGCCGCCGGGCGGCGCCGGTAGCGTCCGGGGTGACTAGGAGCACGCTGGTGGGTCGGCGCGGGAGGGACACGGTAGCCGTGAAGTCCCGCTGAGCAGCCATGACGCCGGTCGCATTGTCGTAGTTGCCGTTGACGAGGTGGACGATGACGCGTCCTGGCTGGGAGAAGGCACTGGTCCAGACATCGGTCACGCTGGTTGTCAACGTGTCGGGAGTAATCCACGTGAGCCCATGCCAGAGTTCGCCGTTGTCACGCAGGAACGCGGCCAGGTTCGACTGGATGGTGAATACCCCGATCTCGAACCCGTCCAGTGCGTTGTACAGGCTGCGGCCCTCAGCCGGGAACCCTCCGGAGGCTATGACCTGGGCCGAGGTAATACGCAGGAAGGCCGGCCAGTCGGCGAAATTGTGCGGTCCCCAGAATGTGGTCGGTGTGGCGTAGTCGACGAAGAAGACGAATGGCTTGGGAGCGACCGTCTGGATGGCCTCTCGCAGCTGGGGGATCAGGTTATAGGTACCGTCGAAGCGCGCCGTGCTGGTATCGCTAGGCGGTATCGTGCCGCCCAGTGACGTGACCCCCTGCAGCTCAAACGGGTAGTTGCGGAGATAGTAGTCGACCGCCTCTGTCCCGTTGATGTCGTACCCGGTGAGGCCCGGGAAGTCCTCGCCGCCGTAGGTGGCGTTGGTGGAGAAGTACACCGTGCGGTTGTAGGTACGGGCCGCCCAGTCCCTGATGGTGCTGATGACCTCGGCGATGGCCTGGGTGTCAGACGCGACGGTCGGGTAATACTCGTCGAACTCGATGGCGTTGAACCCGGCGGCGATCTGGCGCTCGGCCTTGAACTCCAGTTGGAGCATGGCACTGGGTGTGGTGTTGTCGATGTGGTACATCGGGGTGTTCCCCAGTTGCTGACCGGTGGCCTCGGCCGTGTCGACGCCGGGCGCCAGGGTCTCGATGTAGGGCTCCCACCAGTTCGCCGACACGCCCGCGCCGATCAGGGCGCCGTCCTGGACAAGCCGATGCAAGCTCTGGCGGGCACCGGGGAAGCCGCGGTCGGACAGCTCCGTCCCGACCCACTCGTATCCTGACCGCTCAATGAAATCAGGCTGGATGACCCGGGTGAGCCGGCGGTTACGGGCGTCGTAGGAGTTCTCGTGAAAAAACCAGACGTCCGCCTGGTCAAGACTGGTGACGGGGGTGGCGGGTGAGTTCGACGGGGCGGACCAGGCCCGGCCATCGAACGCGGACACGCCAAACCAGTGCCGCGTGTTCGGTGCCAGCCCGTACACGGTCATCTGCTGGCGCTGCCCGCCCGGCAGGGGTCGCGGAGCGCCCGGAACGATGCTGGCCGCCGCCCAGGTGGCTATGGTGATCAGCCTGGCAGCCGTCCGTACCTGGTAGGCAACGGCGCCGGCCGGGGCAGTCCAGCTCAGGGTGACAGCCGAACCGCTGACCGCGTCGACCGCCAGGTCAACGATGTCCGCCGGCCGGGCAGACAGGCCGGCGGCGGGGTCATTCGCGGAGGAATGGGCGGCAGCAGCGGCGGCGCTGCCCGGCATGAGGGCCTGGTAGGCCAGCAGGCCACCGGCGCCAGTTGCCGCCCCAGTGAGGAACCGCCGCCGCCCGATGCCGGGCCGCCCGTCCGAGTTGTCCATAGTTGACTCCGATACAGACATGGAGTGGTCTGGTGCCGGTCACCGACTGCGATGGCTGGGGCCGAGATGAAGGTGTGCCTGGCCGAGCACGGGAGGCGTTCGCGCCCCTAATACCATCCCCTCTGTCCGTCAGCCCAGGCCTGACATCGTTGTCGCCACCGCCGTGCAGTTTTCGCCACGTTTAGGCCAATGTCAAGATCCTTAGGTTGAGCGCGCAGGCCGTGTAGACGTGGGTGAGGAGCCAGGAACGCCAGCAGCTCGCTGGCTGCGGACTGGAGCGACTGACCAAGAATGCACAAAAGCCCAGGTCACAGCTTGATGACCTGGGCTTTTTCCTGGCGCGCTCGGAGGGATTCGAACCCCCAACCTTCTGATCCGTAGTCAGATGCTCTATCCGTTGAGCTACGAGCGCTTGCAACCCGCATAGTCTACGGCACTTCTAGGCCTGATGTGTCCAGCAGCGGCATCAACCGATCTGCAGCGGGCCCGGTGCGCGCGGTTCGCAGCGGTGACCGGAGAAGATGCCCGCGCCGGGCTCATCCCAGGCGATCCGCGCTCGAAAGGGATGCACCTATTGTCGGTAAAGATCTGGAATTTACACGAATTATCAGGTTTGATTATGACTTGGCGCGCGGGGGTTTCAACGCCGCTGTGGCTTCTGGCGGGATGACTCGACAACACCGTAGAGGTGATTCGGCGTGCTCGATGAGTAACGAGGCGCTCGATCTGGTGACTGCCCGGGTCGTCGCCGGGAGGCTCCGGCGGAGGCTGTCGCCGCGTACAAACGGCATCTCGTTGCGGCCGGACGTAATACACCGCGTAACGCCTGCTGATTGACACGCCGCCTATCCGGGGCGGCGTCCATAACAGAAAAAGGAACGCTGATGTTCAAGATGACGCTCTGGCGCCCGGCGATGATCGCCGCCGCCGCCGTGACCGCGCTGGCCGCGGGTGGGGGTGCGGCCTACGCCGCTACGCCGTCGGCCGCGCCAGCCTCAACAGCCCCAGGCGGCGTCATCCGCGCGACGGGAGTGCATCCCGGCGCGGTGAAGAGCATCAAGTCGTCTTCTCCCGACGGGGCGCTGACCCTGAAGACAACGGATGCCTATGCGGCCGATCAGACGTCGCCCAACTGGTCGGGTTACGTGACGCCGGAAAAAGCGGGGGCGTACCAGGGAACTTCCACCACCTTCACCGTTCCCGATCCCATCTGCACGAACACCGATACGGCGGCCTCTTTCTGGGCCGGTCTTGACGGAGCGGTTGGCGACAGCACGGTGGAGCAGGACGGAGTGGAAGCGGACTGCACTGACGGGTCGCTGTCCATGTACGCCTGGCTGGAAACCTATCCCGCGCCTGAGGAAGAAATCTTCACCGGCGCGGTGCCGGCGCCCGTGGAACCGGGCGATGTCGTCACCTCGACGGTGGCTGAGGACACCACATCCGAGTACACCTTCGACATAAGGGATGAGACGCAAGGCTGGGAGCTTGACAGCGAATCGTCGATGCCGACCGGGTACACGGGGAAGGATGCGAGCTCCGAGGTCATCACGGAGGCCACCACTGAGTGCACCAGTGCCAGCAGTTGCGTCATCATGCCCATCACCAACTTCGGACAGGTGGCCTACACCAGCGCGTCATATAACAACGCGACTGCCTACACCAGCTCCAACACCACGCCAATCGAGCTGGTCCAGAATGGCATGGAAGCGGATGGCGTGGGGGCGCTGGGGTCAGGCGGCGCATTCACGGTGACCTACGGGACGCCGACCGTTGTCGTCCCCAACGTCATCGGCCGCACCGACCTCGCCACCGCCGAAAGCGTCATCACCGGCGCGGGCCTAAAGGCGAAGGCGACAGGCGACAGCGCCACGGGCAACAAGGGGAAGGTCACCGCTGAATCCCCCGCAGCCGGCACAAGTGTCCCCGCAGGCACGACGGTCACCCTCACCTACACCGATCCCAAAGTAAGCGTCCCCAACGTCATCGGCCGCACCGACCTCGCCACCGCCGAAAGCGTCATCACCGGCGCGGGCCTAAAGGCGAAGGCGACAGGCGACAGTGGCGCGGGCAACAAGGGGAAGGTCACCGCTGAGTCCCCGTCCGCCGGGGCCAAGGTCGCCAAGGGGTCCACCGTCACCATCACCTACACCGTCACGAAGTAGCGTCAGGAAGTACTGCGAGAAGCGGCCCCGCCCGGCGAACCGGCCGGGGCCGCGCGGACGTGCGCGCGTTCGCCTTGGCGGCCGATGAGGCTGAGGTATTCAACCGGGCCGGCGCTGGTGGCCCCGAACCAGTGCGGGGTGCGGGTATCGAACTCGGCGACCTCTCCGGGGTTGAGGATCAGGTCGTGTTCGCCGAGCACCAGGCGGAGCGTCCCGTTGAGTACGTATACCCAGTCGTAGCCCTCGTGGACCCGCAGGTCAGGTTCCGCGTCGTCGTCTCCGGCCGGGAGCACGAACTTGTAAGCCTGGATCCCGCCAGGCCGACGGGTCAGCGGCAGGATCACCATGCCTTCTTTGTTCACGACCGGACGCAGGTTGATCCGCGGGTCGCCCGTTGGCGGCGCGTCCACCAGTTCGTCGAGCGTGACCCCGTAGACGCGGGCAAGCGGCAGCAACTGCTCCAGCGTCGGGCGCCGCAGCCCCGCCTCCAGCCGCGACAATGTGCTGGCGGAGATGCCGGTTCCCTCCGCGAGCTCCGTGAGCGTGACGCCCCGCCGCAGTCGCAGCCGCTTCAGCCGCGGCCCGACCGCGTCAAGCGTCCGATCCAGTTCGTCGTTCACCCCTCCATTTTTCCATTCAGCAATAAGCTTTGCCAATCTGTCAGCCCTCGATCATGATCGTGGGATGACCAGGCAAGAAGATCAAGAGCTAAGGGACGTTGTTGTCGTCGGCGGCGGCGCGGCCGGCCTGAGCGCCGCGCTGATGCTGGCACGATCACGTCGCAGGGTGACCGTTATCGACGCCGGCACGCCCCGGAATGCCCCGGCGGAAGGCGTGCATGCCCTCCTGGCCCTGGACGGAGTGAACCCGCTGGAGCTCCTGGCGCGCGGCCGTGCTGAGGTCATCGGCTACGGCGGCGAGGTCATCGCGGCCGAGGTCACCGATGTGTCGACTGCCCCGGAGGGATTCGCCGTGACGCTCCGCGATGGCGGTCCGCTGCGTGCGCGACGGCTGCTGATCGCCACCGGCCTTGTGGACGAACTGCCCGAGATCCCCGGCATACGGGAGCGGTGGGGACGTGAAGTGATCCATTGCCCGTACTGCCACGGATGGGAGGTCCGGGATAGCGTCGTCGGAGTCCTGGCCGCCGGTCCGATGTCGGTACATCAGGCGCTCCTGTTCCGGCAGTTGACCGACAGCGTTCGGTACTTCACGAACGGAACCCAGCCGAGCGCCGACGACCTGGCGAAGTTCGCCGCCCTTGGCATCCTCGTGGTGGCCGGGAACGTCGCGCGAGTGGAGGACGGTGGCGAGCACGCGGTGGGCGTCCGCCTGGACGACCGGCTCGTCGAGGTCGACGCCCTGGTCGTCGCGCCAAAGATGGTCGCTCGCGCCGACGTGTTCGCGGGGATCGGCGTCGAGCCCGCGGACCATCCCATGGGCACTTACATCCCCGCCGACGCGGCCGGCCGGACCGCGGTGCCCGGCGTGTGGGTCGCGGGCAATGCCACCGACCTGTCCGCCCAGGTCGGCGCGGCATCGGCCGACGGTACGCGCGTCGCGGCGCAGATCAACGCCGACCTCGTGTTCACAGATGCCGACCGCGCCGTCATTCGTCCCCGAGTATCGCGATGATCGCCTTTCCCCGGCCCTCAGGCCGCCAGTCCCACGACGCTGACAGCGCGTCCACGATCCGCAGCCCGCGCCCGCCCTCGTCATCGAGCGTGAACTCGCGCATGACCGGCGGCTCCGGCGAGGAGTCGACAACGATCAGCGCCAACCCGGCCGGGTTCTCCACGCGGATGAGCGCCACGGTGACCTTGTCCAGCGTGCTCGTGCTGCCGTGCCGCACCGCGTTGGAGACGAGTTCGGACGCGATGAGCTCAGCGTCCTCGACGTAGGAGCCCAGCCCGTGGTACTCCAGCGCCGCCCGGACCTGCCCGCGCACGAGGCCGACCGATTCGGGAGTGCTCAGCATGACGATCGCGATCATCGGATCGGTGTTCATCACCGCTGACGCCATCGGCTCGCTGTCCCTTCGATGCCCAGGTCACTGGCAACGTGTGCGTCCGGGCCGACGGGTAGTCGCTTGACGTCACATGGCAAAACACATTCCCGTGTATCAATCCTAGTGCGGGAGCAAGTTTAGTAACCAATGCCATGAGCTATCTCATAGGCCACTCTGGCAACATTCTCCGCACCGGCCGAACAACACACGCTACCGTGCGCGACTTCCGGTGAATATCACCAGAAATCGCACACAATAACTAGAGGCTAGGACCGACTAGGCCGTCCAGGAGGCGGTCGAGGAGGCGGTCGAAGTGCGGCCGCACGTCAGGGTCCGGCGGGCCCGACTGCGTAACGGCGGCGGCGAACCGGGGGTAGCGCCCCGTCGCCAGCAGTTCCGTCATTCTCTCGGCCTGGGCCGCGGCCTGCTCGGAATCGGGCGGCGGCGTCGCCCGCGTGGCCAACTCACCGCGGACCATGCCGCCGATGAACCAGTTGAGCATGGCGATCGTCACCAGCCGCTCCTGCGCGGACAGGCCAGTGGGCTCCAGCGCGCCGAGCGCCCACTCGATGTGGGCCAGTAGCGCCGGGCCGAGCGGCTGCAAGTGCGAGGCTTCCGTGATGACCCATGGGTGGCGGTAGAGGACATCGCGCTGCTCGCGTGCCATCTTGTGCATGTCGGCCCGCCAGTCGCCGGTCAGCGCGGGCAGGCTCAGCTCGCCGCTGACCTCCTCGACCATCGCGTACACCAGCGCCTGCTTGTCCGGCACGTAGTTATACAGGGACATCACGCCCACGCCCAGCCTGGCCGCCACCGCGCGGAAGGTCACCTTGTCGATGCCATCGGCGTCGGCTATCGCCACCGCGGCCAGTGCCACTTCCTGCCTGGTGTGCCGTGGCCGGGGTCCCCGCCGCCGCGGACTTCCGGCGGCTGGCGTGGCGACAGGCATGCCTTCGGTCCTCCTTGCTGCTGCGATTGCCCGGGCCGGTGAACGCGGAAGCGCGTGCCCGGTTCTCAACCATAGGACATGCCCACCCGGAGAATAACTACGTACAGTATACGACGTACTATGTACGTAGTTATTCGAACCTTGGAGGTGCATGGGATGATCGCGATCGAGGCCGTGGGCCTGCGGAAGACCTTCCGCGCGACGAAAAGACGGGCGGAGCCGGTACGGGCGCTGCGCGGAGTGGACCTGACCGTGCCGTGCGGGGGCGTGTGCGCGCTGCTCGGACCAAACGGGGCGGGCAAGACCACCGTGGTCCGTCTACTGGCCACGCTGATCCGGCCCGATGAGGGCACGGCCCGGGTCGCCGGGCACGACGTGATCCGGGAACCGCGACTGGTGCGCGCGGCGGTCGGGCTGGCCGGCCAGCACGCCGCCGTGGACGATGACCTCACCGGCCAGGAGAACCTGTTCATCCTCGGGCTCATGCATCACCTGGGCCGTCGCGGAGCACGAGCGCGAGCCAGCGAACTCCTTGAGCGGTTCGGTCTCGCCGACGCGGCCGACCGGCTCGTCAAGACCTGGTCAGGGGGTATGCGCAGGCGCCTGGACCTGATCGCGAGCCTGGTCGTGGCACCGTCGGTGCTGTTCCTCGACGAGCCGACGACCGGCCTCGACCCGCGCAGCCGGGCCGAGATCTGGACCGCCGTCCGCGACCTGGCCGCGGATGGCACGACGGTCCTGCTGACGACGCAGTACCTGGAGGAGGCCGACCGGATCGCCGATCAGATCGTGATCATTGACGCGGGGCTGGTGACCGCGCACGGCAGCCCCGACGAACTGAAGGACTCACTCGGCAGCCGGGTGGACATGGTGCTCGCCGACGCCGCCAGCCTTGACGCGGCCGAGGCCATCCTGGCCGACATCATGACCGGGCCGCCCGCGCTTCTCACGGACGAGCGCAGGCTCACCGCACCAGTGGCCGCGGGCGCGCTGAGCCTGCCGGAACTCGTCCGGAGGCTGGACGCCGCCGGGGTCACGGCCGAGGATGTCAGCCTCCGGCGGCCCACCCTCGACGAAGTCTTCCTGGACCGTACGCGAGCGACCGAAAGGAACGCGGCATGATCGGGGCATTCACCGACGGGGCGGCGGCCGCCGAGCGGGTGCTGGCCAAGCTCAGGCACGATCCGACCGGGATCGCCCTGACATTGGGCGCGCCGGTGGTCATGGTGATCCTGTTCGGCTACATCTTCGGCAGCGCCATCTCGGTGCCCGGCGGCGACTACCGGGCGTTCCTGATCCCCGGCCTGTTCGCGACGATCGGGGCGAACATCCTGCCGTCCATGTTCACCATGGCCCGGGACAGTTCCCGCGGCGTGGTGGACCGGTTCCGGTCAATGCCGATCGCGCGGACGGCGGTGCCGTTCGGCCAGGCCGCCGCGACCGTGGTCTACGGACTGGTGAGCTTCGTCCTGATGGCGCTGTGCGGGCTGGCGGTGGGGTGGCGTATCGAGCGCGGCGCCGGCTACGCGCTCGCCGCGCTCGCCCTGCTCGGGGCCTTCCAGTTCGCCGCGACCTGGATCGGCATGTACCTGGGGCTGCTGTTCCGCACCGAGGAGGCGGCGGGCCAGGCGTCGATCCTGGTCTTCCCGGTGACCATGCTGTCCAACGTGTACGTGCCGACCTCCGGGATGCCGGCCTGGCTGCGGGCCATCGCCGACTGGAACCCGGTCAGCGCCCTGGCCGCCGCCCTCAGGGACCTGTTCGGCAGCCCGAGCGCCCCCGCGAACGGGACCTGGCAGCTCGAGCACCCGGTGGTGGCCACACTGGCCTGGACGGCCGTCTTGCTCGCCGTCTTCGTGCCGCTGTGCACGAGGCGATTCGCACGGACGTGATGGGGAATTGCCCCTCGTCAGCACACCTCGTGAATGGCTTCATCGAGGACCGACAAGCCCTCGTCCAGCTCCGCGTCGCTGATGGTCAGCGCCGGCAGCAGCTTGACGGCCTGGCCGCGCGAGCCCGCGGTCTCCGCCAGCAGCCCGCCCTCGAAGGCGGCCGCCGACACCTTGCCGGCCAGATCACCGTCGGGGAACGCCAGGCCACAGGCCATGCCGCGGCCGCGTACCTGAATCTGGGTGCCAGGGACAGAATCGGCAGTCGCGGTGACGGCCGCCCGGATCCGCTCGCCCTTGGCGAGCGTGCCGCGCTCCAACCTGTCATCGTTCCAGTAGGCGCGCAGCGCGGCGGTGCCGGTGACCAGCGCGGGGTTGACGCCGCGGAACGTACCGTTGTGCTCACCCGGTGCCCAGATGTCCAGGTCAGGCCGGATCAGCGTGAGCGCGAGGGGCAGCCCGTACCCGCTGATCGACTTCGACAGGCAAACGATGTCCGGGACGACCCCCGCGGGCTCGAAGCTGAAGAACGGGCCTGTCCTGCCGCAGCCCATCTGGACATCATCGACGATGAGCAAGATGCCGTGCTCCCGGCACAGAGCCGACAGGCGACGCAGCCACTCCGCGCTCGCGACGTTGATCCCGCCCTCCCCCTGTACCGTCTCCACGATCGCCGCGGCCGGGGCGTCCAGGCCGCTGCCCTTGTCTTCGAGCAGGTACTCGAGCCACTGGAAGTCGGGTATCCGGCCGTCTGGATCCAGGGATTTACCGAACGGGACCGGGGTCGCGTGACTCAGCGGAATTCCCGCCCCCGCCCGGTGAAAGGCGTTGCCGGTGACCGCCAGTGCCCCGATCGTCATGCCGTGAAAGGAGTTGGTGAACGTGATGACCTGTGTGCGGCCTGTCGCCTTCCGGGCAAGCTTCAGCGCCGCCTCAACGGCGTTCGCGCCGCCGGGGCCAGGGAACTGTACCCGGTAGTCCAGCTGCCGGGGGCCCAGGATCAGCTCGTCGAACGCCGTCAGGAACTCGCGTCTGGCGACCGTATGCATGTCGAGTGAATGGGCCACCCCGTCATCGGCGAGGTACTTGAGCAGGGCGTCCTTGAGCGCCGGGTTGTTGTGCCCGTAGTTGAGCGCCCCGGCCCCGGAGAAGAAATCGAGGTAGCCGCGGCCGTGCTCGTCATACAGCCGGCTACCGGCGGCCCGGCCGAACACCGTTGGCCAGACGCGGCAGTAGCTGCGCACAGCAGATTCGCGCGCTTCGAAGATGTCCATCGTGTCAGCCTCCTGTTCGCGGGATAGAAGTACATTGCTTTGTGGGGGATGTCCTAGGGGGACGCCGCGGTAATGCGCGACGTCCCTGCTCGGTGGCGGCGGGGTTTCCACTCCAGCGCGCGCCAGGCGGCACGTGCTCGCCCTTCATCAGGAAGGAATCGGCGTCGAGCGCGGAGCCCTCGCCCATCGCGACCCCGTAATGAACGAAGGCGACGCTCCCGACGCTGCATCCGGCCCCGATTTCGGTGTAGCCGGACTTGAAGGCGCCATCCTCCAGGGAATGACACTGGATGATGCTCCCGGCGGCGAGCGTGCTGTAGCTGCCCACGCTGACCAGGCTCCGTTCGATAATTGAGCAGCCGTCGTCGAAAATCCGGCGGCCGGTCCGCACGCCAAGCAGGCGCCAGATGACGCCCTTGAATGGCGTGCCGTTGAACATCGGGATGTAGGCGATCGACGGGATCTTCCAGAACCGCTCGTGCCGCCAGAAAGCCGGCTGGTAGATCGAGCAGAACTTGGGCCGCAGTGCGCGGAACCCGGTGACCGCCCGGTCGACCAGCACGAAGTAGGCGATGGTGAAGAGCAGATCGGCCCCGACCGTACCCGCCGTGTCCAAGGTGCCGTCCAGGTTGGCGTCACCCCGCAGCGGCAACAACGAGACGAGGAAGATCCCGGTGACGTACAGCCAGCGGACGAGCAGGTACAGGCTCATCGTGACGGCGTTGTGCCGGTTCTTGGCGCGCAGCAGGCGACGTTGAACGGGACCGCGGCTGAGCTCGTCGAACTGGCGGTCGCGGCCGACCGAGCGGGGAATCTCAAAACAGGGTGAGCCGAGCAGGCCCACTCCCTGCCGGACCGGGCCGGAGACCGGAATCATGACCTTGGTGCCCAGCAGGCAGTTGTCGCCGGTCCGGCCCTCTGGCGGATACGCGATGCCGTTGCCGAGGAAGTTGTTCCTCCCGATGACAACGGGCGCGACGCGGAACGAGCTGGCGGAGAACTCGGCGTTGATCATGGACAGGCCGTCGGAGACCAGCGTCCCGGTGCCGACGGCGTTGAGCGCCGGCACGTCGTGCTTGACCTCCATCCCGAAGTTGGAGCCTGTCTGGTGCACGGGCTTCAGCCGGTAGCCGAGGTAGCTCAGGTACCCGGCGATGGCGGAGCTGTCGCCAAGCAGGGCGTTGAAGAACTTGACGTTGCTTATCCGGCTGACAGCGCGCAGCACGCTGTGCCGAAAACCGAAGAGCGGGTAGACGTGCCCCGGTTTGAGCAGCCGGCTGAGCAGCCGCCCAGCGGGGCCGACGATGAGCAGGCCGGCCAGCGTCAGGCCGAAGACCACGGCCGCGCCAGCCACCAGCGCCTCCCGGTAATACTGCCAGCTCGTCACGTTCGGGCTGCCGAGCATGAAGTGCAGCGCACGAGAGTGCGTGAGCACCAGGCCCGCGGCCGCGGCCTCCACCGGCCCGGCCACGGCCAGCATCAGCAGCAGCCGGTTGGCACAGAACCAGGTCCGGCGCAGCGCGCCGCCGCGGGTGGGCGGCACGACCTGGTAAACGGTGCCGTCCGGGGCCAGTTCGGCGGGGGAGCCGTGCCAGACCTCACCCGGCGGGACGATCTGGCCGGAGAGCAGGGCGGACGCGTGGCCGAGGTGCGCGCCCGCGCCGAGCGCGGTATCGATGTCGAGGACCGAGTGCTCGCCGATGAACGAGCCCGCGCCGACGATGACGTGACCAGTCTCGATCAGCCCCGCCCGAGCGCGGTAGCAGCTGATGTACGTGTCCTTGGTGATGAGGCTGCCCGCGCCGATGGTCAGCAGGTCGGTACAGACCGGGATGTGCTGGGTGAGGATGGTCGTGCCGCGGCCGATCCTGGCACCGAGCGCACGCAGGTAAAGCGGGTAAAGCGGCGTCCCGATGAAGAGGCGGGCCATCGGGTTGGCGACGACCATGGTCTTGACCAGCCAGAACCGGAAGTAGCCGAGGCTCCAAGCCCGGATGCTGCGCGGCTTCCACCGGCCGATGAGCAGCCACTTGACCGCGATGGGAAGCAGGCCGAGGCCGAACAGGGTGCAGCTGCCGAATGCCACGAGCCGCGCGTAGACGTCCAGGATGCCGCTCGCCCCGATGACCCAGGAGAAACCGGCGTTGAGCAGCAGCGCGGCGCCCGCGACGCTCGCGGCCACCACGAGCAGCTGGAGCACGCCGCAGAGGAGATAGTGCGGGGTACCCGACGGCTGGCTGGCCGCTTCCGGCACCGGCGGCTGTTCCCCGGCGCACCGCGTGGGGGGCTCCGGCCGCACCGCACCGGACAGCGGCGAAGCGGTCGCCGGGCCGAGCGATGCCGCCAGCTCGCGGACGGTCGGGTACCGGTAGATGTCCTTCATCGAAACGGATGGCAGCGTGGTGCGCTCGCGGAGCGCGGCGTTGAACCGCGCCATCAGCAGTGAGTTGGCGCCCAGTTCGTCGAAGAAATGGCTGTCCACGGACACCCGGTCGACCTCAAGCACGGTGGCCAGCACTGCCGCCAGGGCACTTTCCGTTTCAGTGCCCGGCGCCAGCGGCGCGCCACGGGCGGCCCGCACGCGTGGACCGCTTGGCGGAGGGAGGCGCTTGCGGTCCGCCTTGCCGCTGGGCATCATCGGGATGGCCCGCAGCTCCTCCAGGTAGGCCGGCACCATGTACGCGGGCAGCCGTTCGCGCAGGACCTCGTAGACGCGGCCCGGATCTACCGGGGGCGAGTTCCGCCGCGGGCAGTAGTAACCGACCAGTTCCGCGACCCCGGAGTCCGGCCGGTGGGCGTTGACCACCGCCTGCGCGATGCCGGGGACGCGCAGCAGGACCGATTCGATCTCGGTCAGTTCAATTCGGTACCCGCGGATCTTGACCTGCGTGTCGATGCGGCCGTGATGCTCGATCTCGCCTTGGTGGTTCACCCGGCCGAGGTCGCCGGTGCGGTAGATCTTTCCCGGCGGATTGCCGTGGATGCCGAGGAAGTCCGGCCGGAACGTTCGTTCGGTGAGGCCGGGCTGGTTGAGGTAGCCGTGGGCAAGCCCGACGCCCGCGATGCCGATCTCGCCCATCATTCCCGGGGCCAGCGCCACATCTTTGTCCGGATCGAGGATCACGACCGAATAGGTCGGCAGCGGGACCCCGATTGTCACCGGCCGGTCTGGGTGCACGACCGTCCAGGTCGCGGTCACGGTCGTTTCGGTCGGACCGTAGACGTTAAGGAAGCGGCGGCCGGGCCGATGCCAGCGGGTGATCAGGTCACGCGGGCACGATTCGCCCGACACCAGCAGGAAGCGCAGCTCGGGGAGGTCATCTTCCAGCGTGGCCAGCAACGTGGGCACGCAGCACAGCGCGGTCACCTGACGCTCCCTGAGGAACGCGCCGAGATCCACGCCAAGCAGCTTGACGCCGTCCGGCTTGGGGACGAGCGTGGCACAGCACATCCACGGGACCCAGATCTCCTCGACGGAGAAGTCGAACGCGATTGTCATGCCCTGGTACACCCGGTCGTCGCGGGTGATTCCATAGGTTTCGGCGGCTACCCGGACGAAGTTGCAGATGCTCGCGTGGCCGACGGCCACGCCCTTGGGCCGGCCGGTCGAGCCGGAGGTGTAGATGATGTAGGCAAGCTCGTCCGGCGGCGGCGGCACCTCCTCCGGAGTGAACGGGTCATCGCGCTCGGCGTCGATCAGGTCCCCGGCCTGGTCCACGCACATCAGCTCGACCTGGCCGGCCAGCGGCCCCAGCCTGGCGGTCACGTCCGAGCGGGTCAAGATCAGGCGGAGCGTCGCGTCGGAGGCGATGTAGGCCAGCCGGTCCGCGGGGAAGCTGGCATCGAGCGGAACGAACGCGGCGTGCGCCTTGAGCGCCGCCAGCATGCCCACGTAGCCGTCAACGGCCACGTCGGATAGCAGGCCAATCCGGTCACCAGGCCGGACGCCGCGGCGGATCAGCAAGCGCGCCAGCTGGTTGGCCCGCGCGTCAAGCTCTGGGTAGCTCAACGACCTGCCCGCGGCGTCCACTGCGAGATGACCGGCCTGGCCTTGGCGGCGCAACCAGTCGCAGCGCTGTTCGAACAGGTGCTCAAGCCGCTCACCCGGCCGCCACCTGATCGAATCGTCACAGCCATCACAGGTCAGCACGCGCCCGTCTAGCCAGCTGCGTGATACCGGACGATGACCCTCCCCGCCGCCAGCGCCGCGAGCGCCGCCCAGAACGCTTGTACCCATGAACACTTAGCCCCCCGCATTACTCCCTCTACACTCCTTCTACGTGCCACGGCCCCGACGGGATTGGTGCTCTGGCCTATGCGTTGCTTCATAGGCCTATGCGAACGTCGCGGTTTTTTTCGTGGTTTGCCACGGTAAGCGGGGATGCATATTCGGCGCCCAGGTCGCCTGGGCGGCCTGCCTTATCCCGGGTGTTAGCCGGGATAAGGTAAAAGACGAGGGGGGAGTCGAGCGCGCCTAGTCCAGCTGAGCTCGCTCCGGGTCCGGAAGCCGACCCGGTCCGGGCAGCGGTCGCCACGGGCCGGAGTCATCGGCGGCCGCGCGCCAGTTATCAGTACCTCGCTCGAAGCAGGCATGTCATCACCGCTCCTGAGAGTCCCCCCATTAATCGCCAGCTTACGGGGCGTGCCCGGCCCGATGCTACGCAGGGGCGGTAAGAGACCGGCCATTTGCGTATATGAGCCAAGTTGGCGGGGCTGGCGGTGGCGGGCTGCGGGTCTCAGGCGGGGGCCATGTCGACGAAGCGACTGTAGTGACCCTGGAACGCCACCGTCACGGTCGCGGTCGGGCCGTTCCTGTGCTTGGCGACGATCAGGTCCGCCTCACCCGCCCGCGGCGACTCACGCTCATATGCATCTTCGCGGTGCAAAAGGATCACAACGTCCGCATCCTGCTCAATGCTGTTGTGAACGTTTATCCCATTTGCCACAAAATTATGTGTTTTCTTGACCGTCGCGTCGTAAACCGGTTGCGGCCCGAGTGGCTCGATTGCCGTTACCTTGTCCCAGAAGACATCGCTCGACGCGAGTACCTGAAGGTACTCGGACTCGAGCGCCTCGGCGCAACGCATTAGGCGTTCCCGCGACGGGCTTCTCTTGTACAGGGTCGTGCCGCAGTAATTCGTGCCGATCGCCGCCTGGAACTGCCGCTCGGTAAGCCCAGCCCGGACCCTCTCCTCCTTGACTGCTTCCCAGACCTCGCGCGGAAGAGTGTCGACATTGGTATTCGTCGCGCGTCCCTCCAGCGCGATGGCGAGTTCCCTGGCGATTTCTCCGCGCCTGCCGTGTACTCCGACGCGCTCGCAGAAAACTCGCAGACTTGGGCCGTCAGCGACGATCACATGGTAGCCAGGAGCGTATCCGGCCTTCTCGACCTGCCGGATCCGCGCGACGATCCCCAGCCGGGCCAGCAGGTGAGCGACCCCGTCGGCGAGTTCCCGGCTAGACGTGGCGTAATAAACCTTCGGCGCCGCTTTGCCCTTGGGTAGCCAGACACAGCCGTCCGTCGCCCACAAGTGGCGCAGGAAAACGCAGATCTCGGCGCTATTAGCCGAATACAGCAGATTGGGCAGGCGCTTTTCGCGCGCTCCGCGGTACTCGATGCCCAGTTCCCGGAACCAGTCGTGGATCGGATTGCCACGGCCGTGTGTGCAGTGTTCCGGTGACGGCAGGTACACGTGCCACCAAGACTCCTGGGCCACCCGCCGCGGGGAGATCCCGAACTCAGCTGCCGCAGCTTCCTCGACGAAGGCCAGGTTCTCCGGATCGTTGGACGTGTAGTGCACGGGCTGCTTCCTGATAACGCAGCCGTCCCCGATCAGGTGAGCCAGCAGCCCGATGCGGTGCTCGGACCACCCAAGTCCGGCCGCGATCGGCTCGGGTATCCGGCGCGGGATACCGACTCGGTCTCCCGCTTTCAGGTCACCGAGCGCGGTCCACCCCGCAAGCGAAAGGAACGGGTGGTTGGCGGTCGCCTTGACTTCCCGTCCAGACGCCAGCCGCAGCCGGTAGACATCCTTCGTGCCCGATGCGAAGACGTTGACCACGGGAGCGGGCACCATTCGGCGCTGGCCGTCCATCGACCAGACCAGCACGCCGTCCCAGCCGTCCCGCATGAGTTCGTCGAACGTGACGGGCGCGCCCGTGTCAGCTCGCTGCAAGGTCGTGTCGGCCGTCAGGCATCCCGATTCGCGCAAATCGGACAGCATGGGTTTCTTGTCCTGACGCTGCTCGGGCCCACGGTTGAGCTGGGACAACGCGATAACCGGGACCTCAAGTTCCTTAGCCAGCAGCTTCAGGGACCGGGACATCGCGGAGACCTCTTGCTGCCGGGATTCCACTTTCCCCGGCGACGACATCAGCTGCAGGTAGTCGATGATCACGAGCTTCAGGTCGTGGCGCTGCTTCAGGCGGCGGCACTTGGCCCGGATCTCCATCAGCGACATGTTCGGCGAGTCGTCGATGAACAGCGGCGCGTCCGCGACCTCGCTCATCCGCCGGGCCAGGCGAGTCCAGTCATCGTCGCTCATCTGCCCGGTGCGCATGATGTTCATCGGCACACGGGCCTCGGCCGACAGCAGGCGCATGGTGATCTCGTTGCGGCCCATCTCCAGGCTGAACACCACGGTCGGCAGCCCGTGCCTGATCGTCGCTGACCGGGCGAAGTCCAGGGCCAGCGCGGAGTTGTGCGTCGGGACCATGCTGCGTCCGGCGAGGTACATGTGCTCGTCGCTGTCCACCTCGACGCACCGCACGGGGCGTGACAGCACTGGCCGCACGTCCACGATGTACCGCCATCGCGACGCGTGCACCGAGTCCAGGGGCTCGGCGGCCCGCTTGCAGACGTACCCGAGGCTGTGGACAAGCTCCTGCACGTCGGCCTCGAGCTGCTCGCTCATCAGCGTGATCTGCCGCGCACCGGAGGCACGGTCCCTTTCACCGCTGTCGGCGAGCCCGTCCAGCAACTCCCGTCGCTGCGCCAGTGAACCACGCAGGTATTCGGCGGGGATGCGGCCTGCCTCCATGAGCGAAGCACCTACTTCGCGCGGCGGCACAGGCACCGGAGCCTCGGGCAAGTCCAGTGGCATCGTCGGCGCGACCGCGTGCCGCCGCAGCCGGTCAGGCGCCACCATCCGGAGGTCGGAGAAGATCTCTTCGGTCGTCACCACGCGCGGCGGCTCAACGGTCGACGGCGTCCATGTCACCCACTGGTGCTCCTCATCCGCGACGATCACCTCGCCGTCAGAGAACTCGACCTCGTAACACGGCCGCCCGTGCAGCACCTCGGTCGCGGCGACAACCTGCGTGGGTTTCCCGTCGGCCCCGATGAGGAAGTCCCCGACCGCCACCGAGCCCATCGTCGTCCACCCGGCCGGTGTCGGCAGTGGCGTGTCCAGGGCGAGGGCCTTGCCCACCGCGGGGCGGGCCGCGATCACGACCATCTGCCCCGCGTGCAGGCCGTTGGTCAGCGCGTCCAGGTCCGCGAACCCGGTGGGGACGCCGCTGATACCGCCGCCGTGCGCGCCGATCGCCTCGATCTCCTCCAGGGCGCCCGGCATGATCTCCGACAGCGAGTGGTAGTCCTCCGCGATCCGCCGGTCGGTGACGGCGTACACCTCGGCCTGGGCCCGGTCCACCATCTCGTCGGCGTCGCCGTCACCGGAGTAGCCGAACTGCACGATCCGGGTGCCCGCCTCGACGAGCCGCCGCATGATGGCCCGCTCGCGGACGATCCGCGCGTAGTACCCGGCGTTCGCCGCCGTCGGCACGGAGGCGATCAGCGTGTGCAGGTACGGCGCTCCGCCGATGCGGGTGAGCTCGCCGCGCCGGTTCAGCTCGTTGGAGACGGTGATCGCGTCGGCTGGCTCGCCGCGCGCGTACAGGTCGAGGACCGCCTCGTGGATGATCTGATGCGCGGGCCGGTAGTGGTCGTTCGGCCGGATCACCTCGATCACGTCCGAAATCGCGTCCTTGGACAGCAGCATGCCCCCCAGCACGCATTGCTCGGCCGCGACATCGTGCGGCGGCATCCGCTCGAACTCTTCGCCCTGGGACGAGATCTCCGCGACGCTCACCAGACAGCACCTCCCCCAGCCAGACAATCCACGGAACAACCCCCTGACACAGTTCTAGCCGAGGGGTAAGACATTCTGCCGGGACGCCACGCCACAAGCCAACAGCGCCCTGGGGATAACGTGTGGGCAACCTGCCGGCAACCCTGTGCACATAGTGGGGATGACGCTGTGGACAGCGACTGAGTGCCGCGCACCATCATCCCCTGACCTTGGGAAACGCGATCCACCGGGTGTGCACGGCAAAAAGTCGCGAACTTTCCCGGCAGAGTTATCCACAGCTAGAGTCCACAAGGCATGACGGCACGCCTGTGGAAAACTTGTGTACATAAAATCCTCAGCTACCCCCTGCCCGTACGGAACACCAAGAAACGCCAGGAAAGGCGCGGTAATCGGACAACAGGCTGCGCTCACTGACACGAGTCGGCTATCATTCGCCTGTGTGTTCGATCCAGGGGGACGCGATCGAGCGGATCGCGGAGGCAATTGACCAGCTAGCGGGCGGTATCCAGGGGATGACCGAGGCGGAACTCACCGCCCGGGTAGCCGATATCTGGCTAATGGTCGGCGAACTCGATCCCGAGCTCACCAGGCGCCAGCAGCATTACACCACCCCGCCCGGCGGCACGCAGTCGTTACGAGCGTGCCGCGGGGCGGCATGTGAGAACTCAGCCTTGCTTGTGGATAATGTTGTGGATAAGACGACCTGCAGGCTGTGGATTCAGTCGGCCTGGACGTCGATCTTGACGGAAGCCGTCACGTCGGAGTGCAGCCGGATCTGGACCCGGTGCGCTCCGAGGGTCTTGATCGGGTCGGGGACCACGATCTTCCGCTTGTCGACCGCGGGACCGCCGGCCTGCCGCACCGCATCGGCGATGTCGGTCGGGCCAACCGAGCCGAACAGCCGGCCGTTGCCGCCGGAACGCCGCTTGAGACGCACGGTCAGCTTCTCCAGCTGGCTCGCAGCGGCCTTCGCCTCTTCGAGGCTCCGGATTTCCCGGACTGAGCGGGCGCGCTTGATCTGCTCGACCTGCTTCTCGGCGCCACGGGTCCAGTTGATCGCGAACCCGCGCGGGATCAGGTAGTTGCGGCCGTATCCGGCGGCAACTTCCACGACGTCACCGGGAGCGCCGAGGCCGGACACTTCCTGGGTGAGGATCAGCTTGGTAGGAGTGCGAGACATCAGTCAGTCCTCCCTTAGCGAGCGGTGCTGGTGTAGGGCAGCAGAGCCATCTCGCGGGCGTTCTTGATCGCCGTCGCGACGTCCCGCTGGTGCCGGGTGCAGTTCCCGGTGACCCGCCGGGCGCGGATCTTGCCGCGGTCGGAGATGTACTTCCGCAGCAGGCCCGTGTCCTTGTAGTCGACGTAGCTGATCTTGTCCTGGCAGAAGGTACAGACCTTCTTCTTCGGCTTGCGAATTGGTGGCTTCGCCATCATGGTGCTCCTTTACAGAGCCCCGCTGCACGCGGGGATGGACAGCCCGGAAAACCGGACTTATCTAATATTTCACTACTTAATGCTAGAAAGGCGGTTCGTCGGAGTAGCCGCCCGAGTCGGAGGCCCAGGGGTCACCGCCGCCCGACGAGCCGGACGAACCCTGCCCGCCGAAGCCGCCGCCGCCCTGGTTCCCGCCGCCGCCGCTGTTGTAGCCGCCGCCCTGGTTCCCGCCGCCCTGGCCGCCGCCGCTGGCCTGGCCACCGCCATAACCACCGCCGCCGCCCTGGCCGCCGCTGCGCTGCACGCGGTTGACCTTGGCCGAGGCGTTCCGCAGGGACGGGCCGACTTCGTCGACCTCGACCTCGTAGACGGTCCGCTTCTCGCCTTCCTTGGTCTCGTAGCTGCGCTGCTTGAGCCGTCCGGAGAGGATGACCCGCATGCCACGCTGGAGGCTCTCGGCGACGTTCTCCGCCGCCTGCCGCCAGACGTTGCAGGTCATGAAGAGGGCGTCGCCGTCCTTCCACTCACCGTTCTGGTAGATCCGGGGCGTGGAGGCGACCCGGAACTGTGCCACGGGTTGCCCGGACGGAGTGAACCGAAGCTCCGGATCCGCGACGAGGTTGCCGATGATCGTGATCTGCGTATCGCCTTGCGCCATTGGGCTACTCCCCGGTCGCTAACGAGATTGTCTGGGCTGACGAGTCTTTACGGGCTGACGAGGTCTGCCTGGCGGCAATGCCGTGGCAGTGGGTGTCAGCGGTGCTCGGGCCGCAGGACCTTGGTCCGGAGCACACCCTCGTTGAGGTTGAGCTGACGGTCAAGCTCCTGGACCGTCGCCGGCTCCGCGGTGAGGTCCGCGATGGCGTAGATGCCTTCCGGCTTCTTCTCGATCGGGTAGGAAAGGCGACGCTTTCCCCAGATGTCGAGCTTGCCGACGTTGCCGCCGTCATCGGTCACGACCTTCAGGAACCCCTCAAGCGACGGCTGAACCGTACGCTCATCGAGGTTCGGGTCGAGGATGATCATGATTTCGTAATGGCGCATGAGCGTCCCATGCCTCCTCTGGACTGACGCGGTCACGGTCTTTCCGTGACAGGAGGGTGCGGATAGCGATCCGCATCCACACACTCTACCAACGTCCGCCGGCTGTCCGGGCCGATTCTGGCGTGCCAGGGGTTGCCTGGCCGCGCACGCGGGGAGACCCTTTGTTAAGGGCAAGCGAAAAGCACGGACGACGCTGTAACCCCTGGGAGGCTACTGTGGCAACGATCCGTTCCGGCAGGCACGGTCACTTTCCGCACATCACCCTGAACTCAGACGGACAACCGCACCCGATAATGAACGCCGCCGCGGTATTCATACTGGTGGTCGGCCTCGCCGCGTTCGTGCTCGGCGTCGTCATCGTGAACGCCTCGAACCCGGGTCTCGGACTCGCGATCCCCGCGGCCGTGCTGGGCCTTATCTCACTGCTCGGCGGCCTGTACGCGCAGATGATGTCGGCGACGCGGGAAGAGCGCGTGCTCATCGTGACCGGCCTGATCTGCGGTTTCGTGGGCCTGGCGATGGGGCTGGCGCACGGCGGACTCGGCGGCTAGGGCTTCTTCATCCATCACGTTCCTGGTCCTCGCGTCCAGCCATCCTTCCGGCCCGTGGGTACTAGGCTGATTCCATGGTGCGTGTAGGCGGTCATTTCCACTCAGACAACCCCCTGGATGACGCGAAGGCGAGCGGAGCGCGGACCGCGCAGTTCTTCCTCGGCGACCCGCAGGGCTGGAAGGGGCCGGTCATCCCGGGCGGGGATCCGGCCGCCCTCAGGGAGGCCTACGCCCAGGCGGACGTGGACCTCTATATTCACGCGCCTTACGTCATCAATGTGGCGAGCACGAACAACCGGATCCGCATCCCCAGCCGGAAACTGCTTGACCAGCACCTGAAGGCCGCGGCCGCCGTCGGCGCGAAGGGCCTGATCGTCCACGGCGGGCACGTCACCGGGGAGGTCGATCCCGCGCAGGGCGTCGCCAACTGGGTGAAGGCCGTGCAGCAGATCGAACGGCCGCTGCCGCTACTGATCGAGAACACGGCGGGCGGCAACCACGCGATGGCCCGCACCCTGGACGCGCTCGCGCGCCTGTGGGAGGGAGTGGCCGGCGCCGCCGATGAGGGCGGCGAGGTCGGGTTCTGCCTGGACACGTGCCACGCCAACTCGGCGGGCATCGAACTTGCCGACTCGGTGGACCGCGTGAAGGCGGTCACCGGCCGGATCGACCTGGTGCACTGCAACAACTCACGGGACGAGTTCGCCTCCGGCGCCGACCGGCACGCCAACTTCGACGCCGGCACCATCGACAAGGCGATCCTGCTCGACGTGGTCCGCGCCGCCGGTGCGCCCGTCGTCTGCGAGACTCCCGAGGCGGGCCTCGCCGACGACATCGCGTGGCTGCGGGATAAGCTCGCGGCTTCCTCCTGAGCCGGGCGCCGGAAGACCAGGCGCAAGGAGACCCGGAAGCGGTCCGGCACGCCGTTGAGCACGCCTCCGGCCGGGTCGTCGGCGCCCGCCTGGCGGACCACGTCCGCCTCGGGAACCAGGATGTCCCGCACCACGAAGCCCGCGTACACGCCCACCGTGACGAAGCGGAAGGCGAGCGTGACGAAGTACCAGCCCGGGCTGATGCCGGTATAGCCGGTTTCGCCGGGGGTCTTGTACAGGTACACGAAGTAGGCCCAGATCCCGAAGAAGTACGCCACCTCGGCCAGCTGCCACAAGAGATAAGGCCACAGCCGCGGGCGGGCCAGCACCGCGAACGGGACCAGCCAGATCACGTACTGCGGGGACCACACCTTGTTCAGCATGAGGAAGGCGGCCAGCAGCAGGAAGGCCAGTTGCGGCAGCCGGGGCCTACGCGGCGCGGCCAGCGCCAGGACGGCGATCGCCACGCAGGCCACCGCGAACAGGCCCGAGGACATCACGTTGAGCTGCCCGAGTGAGGTGTTGCCGAACCACGGGATCTTGTAGGTCTCGAACATGTACCAGGCCGAGCCCCAGTCGGCGCCGCGATCCCGGCTGAACGCGTAGAACCGGCCCCAGCCCGCGGTGGCGGGAATCGCCACCGGCAGGTTGACGACCAGCCAGGCGCCCAGGCCGCCGGCGAACGCCAAGCCGAATTCCTTTAGCTTCCCCGCGCGCAGGCAAAGCAGCAGCAGCGCGCCGAAGACCAGCAGCGGATAGAACTTCGCCGCCACGCCCAGCCCGAGTAGTATCCCGGCGACCACCGGCCGGCGGGCCGACCAGGCCGCGAGGCCGATCGCGGTCAGCGCCATCGCTAGCAGGTCCCAGTTGATGAAGGCCGCGAGGATCAGCCCCGGTGACAGCGCCACCATCAGCATCGCCTTGATGCCGGGGTCGATACGGCCGTCGGTTTGCAGTCGGCCCGCGCGGTGGGCGCGCCCGGCCGCGTAGCCGGTGGCGATCACGCCGGCGATCAGGCAGATCGCCAGCATCACGACCGTGACGTAATAGAAGTCGCGGCCGCGGGTGAACGGGTTGGTGACCGAGTGCACGAGCCACGCCCCGGCTTGCATCATCGCGCCGATCAGTACGGGGTACTCCACCGGGTGCCCGTAGTACGGGACCTTCCCGGCCGACAGCTGCTCGTTGTAGTACAGCGGATAGATGTCCGTGTAACAGGAATCACGGAACTGGCCGGTGAAGCTGTTCCACGCGCCGCCCGAACTGCACGGCAGCTTGTCCGCATAGCCGAGCAGCGCCGCGGCCACGGCCGCGACGCTGCCCGTGATGGCGAATGCCCGGTACTTCATGCCTCCCGCTCGGGGGTGTCGGTCACTTCTTCTTGCGCCTGCGGCGTCGCGAAGCCTGCACCCACAGTAGCGACCCGGGTATCACCGAGGACACTCCACCGAGGGTGACGCCAACCTGGACGGCGTTCACCGTCTGCGTCTGGGTGCCGAATCCGTGGCCGCCACCGCCGCCGCCGCCGTTCCCGGGGCCGGTCGATGCCGATGTCGAGGGGGAAGGGGACGCGCTACTGCTCGGCTGCCCGATGACCGGGATCGACGGGGACGAGCTTGGCTGCACCGACGGAGAATCCGACGGCTGCCCCGGGAAGGACGGTGAACCCGGGCCGAACGGGTTCGTCTTCCCGCAGCCCGTACCGCCGTGGCCGCCAGCGCCGTTCCCGTTCCCGTTGGCACACGGGTTCTTCGCTGGCTTCTTCTTCTTCGGGGGCGCCTTCGGCAGCGGAGGCATCAGGTCCCATGCCGACGTGCCGGCGGTATCGAGGGTCAGGAAGTCCGCCGGCGTCGTGTTGCCGAACTCGTCCTCCATGAACGCGTTCCAGATCATCGTGGGATAGATGTTGGAGGCGTTCTGGCTGTCGAGCAGGCCCAGGTTCTGGGTCGTGTTACTGACGTCCTGGCTCTGGCTGAACATGCCCACGGCCATCGCGTACTGCGGGATCGCGCCGATGAAGAAGCCACTGTGGTTGCTGGAGGTGGTGCCGGTCTTGCCGATGACCTCCCGGCCGTCCTGACTGAACTGGACGAGCCCCGCCGCGGTGCCGTCGACGGTCGTCTTCTCCATCGCGTACTGGACCTGGCTGGCCTGGGCCGCCGTCAGCACCTGGGTGGTCTTGACGACCGGCTGGTTCTTCGCGCCGTCGGACCCGTCCTGCCAGTACTTGATGAGGTGAGCCGCGTGATAGACACCGTTATCGGCGAGCATGGCGACCAGGGAGGCCTGGTTGTTGACCGTCATCGGCGCCTCGCCGAGCGCGATGCCCACCGTGTTGGCGATGCTTGGCGTGAAGTCGGAGGCACTCGCGCCGACTTCCTCCGCGATCTGCTCCGGCATCGTCGTGCCAGTTTCGTGGATGAGGTCGGTGAAGGCCACGTTGGACGACTGGGCGAGCGCGTCCTGCACGGTGTCCTTCGCGTACACGGCCCCCGCGTAGGCGCCGCTGCCGGTGGCGACGTCCTTCCCGATGGACTCCCCGGCGTCGTTCTCCTCCTTGAAATAGCCACCGTTCGGGCAGCCGCTGTACGACCCCGGCTCCTCGTACATCGCCGGGGTGATCGGCTGGGTCTTGATGGTGGACCCCTTGCTCGGCGGCGCGACGCACGCGTAGGAACTGGTGTCCAGGGTCGACGTCTGCACGTTCATCCCCTGTTTCACGGCAGCGGAGATCACGTACGGCTTGAATGAGGAGCCGACCTGCTCCCCGGAGAGCACGGTGTTCTCATCGCAGTCATCCGCATTGCACGCCGACGCCGACATGTTCTGCCCCCTGCCGGGGTAGAGGGCGACGATGGCACCGGTCTTCGGGTCCTGCACCTCGGCGCCGGTCATCGCCCACGGCGGGAGCGAGGAGAGCTGCGACCCGTTCTGCTGCAGGTTCGACGACGACAGGGTCGTGTTCACCGCGTTGTACATCTCGCGTTGCATCGGCAGGCTGAGGTTGGTGACGATCTTGTAGCCACCGTCCTCCAGCTGCGTTTCCGAGACGGCGTCCCCGCCGTCACTGGTCGGGCTGGTCAGCTCGCTCTCGACCGTGGAGAGAACGTACTTGTCCCACGGGTTGTTGTCCGCCGGGTTGATGTTCGCCGCCGTCTCGCCGCGCGACGGATCGCTCCAGGTCAGCAGCGTCGGAAACTTCTGCGCGTTCGCCTGCGCCTGCGTGATGAAGCCGTCCTTCACCATCTGGCCGATCACGTACTGCCAGCGGGCCTTGAGGTTGGACTTGTATTGCGGCAGCGGATAAGTGGACGGCGCCTGCGGGAGGCCCCCCAGGAGCGCGTCCTGCGCGATCGTCAGCTTGGACACGGGCACGCCGAAGTAGGTCTCGGCGGCGGCCGAGACGCCGAAGGAGTTCTCGCCGAGGAAGATCGTGTTGAGGTAGTTGTCGAGGACCCACTGCTTGGACTCGGTATTGGCGAGCTTCTCGGCGATGAAGATCTCCTTGAGCTTCACGCTCCCGCTCTGTTCCAGGCCAAGGCCGTAGTAGTTCTTGACGAACTCCTCGGTCAGCGTCGACCCGCCGTTGAGGTTGCCGTCACCGCGGCTGAACACGTCGTAGATCGCCGAGCGCAGGATGCCGGTCGTGGAGATGCCGCCCTCGGTCCAGAAGCTCTTGTCCTCCGCGGCTATGTACGCGTTCTGGAGCGTCTTCGGGATCTGGTTGAGCGATAGGTCCTGCCGGTTGATCGCGCCGATCGTGCCGATCTCCGTCGTGCCGTTGCTGTAGTAGACGATGTCGTTCTGCTGCGTCTCCGAGGTCAGCGCGGCCGGGATCGACGTCGAGCTGTACAGGTACTCGTAGCCACCGAACATGCACAAGACGAAGAAGACGAACGCACCGCCGGTGAGGGCGAGTGACTTCTTCCACGTCCAGCGCCGCCACCAGTCGCCCTTGCGCTTGATCCGCCTGCCATTGGGGCCCATCCCGGCCCCGCCTCTGGGCCGGGGCTGCCACGGACCGGGAGGCCCACCGGGAGGACCGCCAGGTGGTCCACCCGGACCGCCGGGGCCTCCTGGGCCACCAGGACCTGCTGGGCCACCGGGTCCGCCAGGACCTCCCGGGCCGACGGGCGCTCGCCCGCCCATGCGGTCGTTCATGCGACGCCACTGATCGGTAATAGGCCCGGTGATCGGGCCCGTGAACCGCCGCATCGCGTCGCGATAGCCGCCCTGCTGGACGCGCGTCGCGTTGGGGTCCGGTGCCTGGCCCGCGCCGTGGGCCTGCTGCCCGAAGTGCTGTGTCCGGCCGGGCTGCTGACCCCGGGGCTGAGCGGAACGGGGTTGCGGCTGCCGCGGGTCCACAGGGGGCAGCGCACCGGTCTCGTAATTGGCGTCGACGGATGAGTCGCGCCAGAAACCGTCGTCGCCCCAGCCTTCCGGCGGTGCGTAGCCCTTGCGGTTGCCGTCGTCTCTCCGGTTCGCGTTACCGCCACCGGAGTTTCCGTTAGCTCCCCGCCCCCCAGCGGGCCCATGCGGCCCGTTAAAGTCGTTGTTGCTACTCACGCGTCCTCGCTGTGGCTGTGCACGAGCCTGCGGCCCGTCCGTGGCTAAGTCTTCAGGACCAGATCCGGCATCACACGTCACGGGACTTGTACGGTTGTCCCACTGACCCCACACGTTACCCGCTATGCCCCATCGGCCTGGTTTGTTCGGCGCATGCCTTTCGTGACGTATTCGGAACGCACCTCATGGCGTTTCCGTTACACACCGCCTGCGCGGCGGTCCCTACCGACCACTCCGCGCACGACCTCCGCGTCGTGCGGGAGGCTCGCCAGTGCCCAGAACGTAGGACGTAGCGAGGTGGTTCCAGCCACAACTTTGACAGACCTCGACGACATAGACCCGGAATTCGCCGTATTCAGCGGCCATCTCGTCGAGTTCGGGGCCTCGTTTCACCCGCCCCGCGTACTGTCCGAGTTCATCCCCGTACACGTAGGTAACATGCGTTAGCGGATTTTTGCCACAAATGGGGCAAGTTACCTCGGTCGGCTCCCCGTGGAACTTCGCCGCGCGCAACAGGTAGGGATGTGCGTCACACACGTCCGTGATCGTCGTGCGCCCGGCCCGTACCGACGCGAGCGTTGCACGTCTGGCGAGCCCGTAATCCACCACCGAACGACGAGAGGCCATGTCTTCAGGGTACTTCGCCACTGGTTGCTTGACGGCGAAGCCCGTCCTATGCTGTGATCGTTCTAGCCGATATATCGAACCGAGATATCGGGAAGAGATATCGCGTTGATACAACAGGACCTTACCCACCCGGGGGGATGCCGTGGGCCGCAACCGGACGGGCGTGCTCGAGTTCGCCGTGCTTGGACTACTGCACCGAACGCCGATGCACGGCTACGAGCTCAGCAAGCAGCTGAACGTGCTGCTGGGCACGTTCCGCGCGCTGTCTTACGGCACCCTCTACCCCTGTCTGAACAAGCTGTACGCCGATGGGCTGATCGCCAAGGAGGACGACAACGCCCGGCCGCCGAGCAGGCCCGGACGCGCGGGCAGGTCGAAAATCGTCTACCGGCTCACCGCCGAGGGCAAGGAACGGCTGCAAGACCTGCTGTCCGAAGCCGGACCCGGCGAGTGGGAAGACGACGAGTTCGGCGTGCACTTCGCGTTCTTCGGTCAGACACGGGCAGACATCCGGCTGCGAATTCTCGAGGGGCGACGGAGCCGCCTGGAGGATCGCATGGAAGGGGTCCGCGCCGCGCTCGCGCGCACCGCGGAGCGAGTCGATAGCTACACGCTCGAACTCCAGCGGCACGGCCTTGAGTCAGTCGAACGCGAGGTGCGCTGGCTCAACGAGTTGATCGACTCGGAACGACGGTCCCAGACAGGGCCGCAGATAGCAGAGAACCAGACAGATCGCGGAAGCGAGAAGGAGTCATCCTGATGGGTGCTGATGCTCCCAAGGCCGTACCCTCCAACAAGGTGCGCGTCGCCATCGTTGGGGTCGGCAACTGCGCGAGTTCGCTCGTCCAGGGCCTTGAGTACTACAAGGACGCCGACGACGCGGCCCGCGTGCCGGGCCTCATGCACGTGCGATTCGGCGGCTATCACGTCTCCGATGTGGAGATCGTCGCGGCGTTCGACGTGGACGCCAAGAAAGTCGGCACGGATCTCTCCGAGGCGATCTTCGCGAGCGAGAACAACACGATCAAGTTCGCCGAGGTTCCCCCGACCGGCGTGATCGTGCAGCGCGGCCACACCCACGACGGTCTCGGCGAGTACTATCGCGAGATCATCACCGAGTCCGATGAGCCCGCCGTCGACGTGGTCGCGGCGCTGCGCGAGGCTCGGGCCGACGTGCTCGTCTGCTACCTGCCGGTGGGGTCCGAGGAAGCCGACCGCTTCTACGCCCAGTGCGCCATCGACGCCAAGGTCGCGTTCGTCAACGCGCTCCCGGTGTTCATCGCCTCCGACCCGGTCTGGGCCAAGAAGTTCACCGACGCCGGCGTGCCGATCGTCGGCGACGACATCAAGTCGCAGGTCGGCGCCACGATCACGCACCGCGTGCTGGCCAAGCTGTTCGAGGACCGCGGGGTTGAGCTGCTGCGCACGTACCAGCTCAACGTCGGCGGCAACATGGACTTCATGAACATGCTGGAGCGCACCCGCCTCCAGTCCAAGAAGATCTCCAAGACGCAGTCGGTCACCTCGCAGATCCCGCACGAGATGGCGAAGGCCGACGTCCACATCGGCCCGTCCGACCACGTGCCGTGGCTCGACGACCGCAAGCTCGCGTTCGTGCGCCTGGAGGGCAAGTCGTTCGGCGACGTGCCGCTGTCGCTGGAGTACAAGCTCGAGGTCTGGGACTCCCCGAACTCGGCCGGCGTCATCATCGACGCGATCCGTGCCGCGAAGATCGCCAAGGACCGCGGCATCGGCGGCCCGGTGATCTCGGCGTCGTCCTACTTCATGAAGTCGCCGCCGAAGCAGTTCGGCGACGACGTCTGCCGCGACCTGGTGGAGAAGTTCATCGCCGGCGAAGTCGACCGTTAGTGCCAGCCCGGGGGGACGACCCCTCGGAACCCCCCGATGCGCGCCCGATCGCGGAAACGCGAGCTTATCGGACGCGCGGCTAGTCACGGCGCCGTCTATGCCCCTGCGGGCACTCGCGCACTAAGCTGAACGAGTGTCCGTAGGGGCAGAACCAGGCAGCCCGCCGCAGGCGGCGGGACGGCGTGCGCGATCGTCATTCATCGGCGACCTTCGCGCCGTCCTCGCGGAGCGGAATTTTCGTCGGCTGTTCGCCACCCGCCTGGTGTCCCAGGCCGGTGACGGGATTCTCAACGCCGGCGTCGGCACCTATGTCTTCTTCAACGCCAGCAGCTACCCGACCCCGCTGGCGGGCGCCGCCGCGTTCACGGTGCTCTACGTCCCCTACTCCGTGGTCGGCCCGTTCGCCACCGTCTTTATCGACCGCTGGTCCCGGCGGCAGATCCTGGTCTGGTCCGGGATCATCCGCGCGGTACTCGTGGTCCTGACCGCGGCCGTCATGGCCGCGGGAAATCGCGGCGTTCCTCTTTATATCGCCGTCCTGCTGCTTCTCGCGGTGAGCCGCTTCCTCGACTCGGCCCTGAGCGCCGCTCTGCCGCACGTGGTGCCCGAGGACAAGCTGGTGATGGCGAACTCGGTCGCCCCGACGATCGGCGGCGTCGCGAGTTCGATCGCCGGGATACTCGCGCTCAGCCTGAACGTGATCGGCGGGGATACCGAGCGGGGCTCAGCCCTCACCGTGCTCGTCGCCGGCGTCTGCTACGCCGGGGCGAGCGTGGTCGCCACATCCATGCACAGGGACCTGCTCGGCCCCGACCGCGCGCTGATAGCCGGCGCCAGGATAACGGCCGAGCTCCGCAAGGTCGCCACCCGGCTCGCCGAGGGCGCGCGATACATCCTGAGCCGCCGGGAACCGCGCGCCGCGCTCGGCGCGACCGGCGCGTTCAGTTTCCTGTACGGCGCGGTGTTCTTGATGGCGATCATCTTGTACCGCAACTACTTCTATCCCTCACACGTCACGGCCGCGGCGTCGCACATCACCCAGCTCGCGGTCGTCTCCGCGGTCGGCTATGCCTGCGCCGCCCTGATCACGCCGCCCGCCACGCGCCGGTTCCCGAAACAGACGTGGATCACGGTGATGCTGCTCGCCGCGGCGGTATCCGTCATCGTCCTCGGCGAGACCTTCAACCAGGTCGCGTACCTGGCCATCGGGTTTCTCATCTACCTCACCAAGCAGTCCGTGGCGATCTGCTCGACCACGATCCTCCAGGAAGAGGTCGAGGACGCCTACCGGGGACGGGCCTTCGGCTTCTACGACATGGTGTTCAACATCACCAACGCCGCCGGTTGCCTGGTGTTCGCGGCGTTCATGCCGGAGAACGGCAAGTCCCCGGTCATCATCGTCGCTGTCACTATCTGCTTCGTCGCCACCGCCGCGCTGTACCGGCTCTCCGCCGGCCGGTCCCGTGATCTTGCGTGATCAAGATCATGGGTCGTCGCCGCGAAGGACTAGCTTCTGGTCGCTAAGCACGCCCCCTTTATAGGGAAATATCGCACTCAGGCTCACCTCAGGCTCGCACCTCGGGATACCCTAGCGAGGTATTCTCGCTGCCACCTCATACAGCACACGAGTAACTGTGGTCACAGAGTCGCGCTCCGGGATTGGTGCGGATGCGCCATCGCACCAGCTCTATTGGGTCTCGTGCGCCATCGAGCCAGAGCCCGGCTCGCGACACGGCCGTGACCATCACGAATACGAGCCAGAGCCGAAATTGCCATTATGGGCTCGTCAGTTATCTGGTTGGTTGTTTCGGGCGTGTCGCGGGCCGTCGGTGATCAGGCGAACGGCACATCAGGGGTGCGTGCCGGGCGGCGGCGGAACTCGGTGTCACACTGCCCGCCTTCCTATGGCGCCCGATGTCGCATCAGCGCCCGTCTTTGCCGGTGGATGACGCATCGACCGCCATAGGAAGGAAGCGGATGACGCATCGGCCGCCTTCCGGCGGCGCCGCGCGCGTCCGGCCCGGGAGGCGGTCGCCAGCGCATCCTGTCGCCGGAGTCACGCACCGAACCGGACAACCACCAGTAAGTATCCGACGGGCCCTATTTGCTACAAACGACCATGATCGGGCGACCGCGGCCGGGCCGACGAGGATCGGACTGTCAGGAGGCGGGGGCCGCGTCGGCGGGCGGGATGGGGATTCCTTCGCCTTCGGCCCAGGCCAGCAGTTCGGCGGTGGCTCGCTCGCGACCCACCACGCCGTCGGTCAGGCGTAGCTCGAGCAGGTAGTTCCACGCCTTCCCGACCAGCGGCCCGGGCGTGAGCCCGAGGACGGCCATGATGTCCTCGCCAGAGAGCTCGGGCCGGATCTTGTCCAGCTCTTCCTGCTCGCGCAGCTCCTCGATTCGCGCTTCAAGCGCGTCGTACGACGCCGCGAGCCGGGCGGCCTTCCGCGCGTTCCGCGTCGTGCAGTCGGCCCGGGTCAGGGCGTGCAGCCGGGTCAGCAGCGGACCGGCGTCGCGGACGTAGCGCCGCACCGCCGAATCCGTCCACTCGCCGTCGCCGTAGCCGTGGAACCGCAGGTGCAGCTCGATCAGCTTGGACACGTCGGCGATGACGTCCTTCGGGAACCGGAGCTCGGTCAGCCGCTTGCGCGCCATCTTCGCGCCGACCACGTCGTGGTGATGGAACGCGACCTTGCCGCCCGGCAGCAGCGACCGCGTCCGCGGCTTGCCGATGTCGTGCAGGATCGCCGCCAGCCGGAGCACGAGGTCGCCCTCGAGCCCGTACCGCGGTTCCAGCGCGATCGCCTGGGTCAGCACGGTCAGCGAGTGCTGGTAGACGTCCTTGTGCCGGTGGTGCTCGTCCGCCTCCATCCGCAGCGCGGGCAGTTCCGGCAGCACGACCGACGCCACGGAGTTTTCCACGAGTAGGTCCAGCCCGTAGGCCGGGTCCGGCGTCAGCATCAGCTTCGTAAGCTCGTCGGCGATCCGTTCCACGGACACGATTGACAGCCGGTCGGCCATCGACCCCATCGCGTCCAGGACGTCGGGAGACACCGTGAACCCCAGCCGGGCCGCGAACCGCGCCGCCCGCAGTATCCGCAGCGGGTCGTCTTCGAACGACGTGGTTGGCGGCCCGGGCGTGCGGATGACCTTTTCCTTCAGGGCCGCGAGGCCCCCGAACGGGTCCACGAGTTCATAGGACGGCAGCCGTGCGGCCATCGCGTTGATCGTGAAGTCCCGCCGCACCAGGTCGTCGGTGAGCGACGTGCCGTACTTCACCGCGGGCTTGCGCGACCCGCGCTGGTAATGCTCGCTGCGGTAGGTCGTGATCTCGAACACCATCTTGCCCTTGCGCAGTCCCACCGTGCCGAACTCGATCCCCACGGTCCACGTCTTGTCCGCCCACCGCTTGGTGATCGCGAGGATCTCTTCCGGGATCGCGTCCGTCGTCAGATCCAGATCCGACGGGCGCCGCCCGAGGAATACGTCCCGGACCGGTCCGCCGACCAGTGCGATCTCGTGCCCGGCCTGCGCGAACAGCTCGCCGAGCTCGGCCGCCAACGGCGCGTAAGTTCGCAGCAGGCCCTGGGCGGCCTTACCCTGTTCGGGAGAAATCATGGAATCTGACACGGGCATCGAGGGTATTCAGCCCAATCCTTTCCAGCGAACGGCAATAACATGCCATCCGTGCGCACACTGGTCCGTTGCCTGATCGCGGCTGCGCTGGCAGTCGTCCCTCTCCTCGCTGGCCTCGCGTCTCCGGCAGGCGCCCAGGTCAGCAACCCATTTTCCGAAACGGACCCGGCTGCTGCCCATTCTCTCACCATCGCGGTCACCTCGGTAACGCCGTCCTGGGCACAACCATCGAGCACGATCACGGTGAGCGGGACGATTACCAACGATACCGGCTCGCCCATCCCCGGCATCGAGGTCGACGTGGAGACCTCCGGGTACCAGCCGTTTTCCACGCGCTCGGCGATGGAGAGCTTCGCCGACGGCAGCACGACCTCCCTTTACTCCCTGTCTGACCCGGTGGCGCCGTATTCACTGCCCCGCACGCTGCACACCAACGTGACCATGAACTGGTCCGTGTCATTTCCCGCATCCGATGTCGGCTACGCCGGTTTCGGGGTGTACCCGCTGGAGGCCGTCGCCTACAACGCGTACGGCGACCCGCTCGCGAACGACCCGACGCTCCTGCCGTACTGGCCCGGCGGCAAGCCGGCCCAGCCGGTGAGCGTCGCGTGGGTGTGGCCGCTGATCGATAAGCCGCAAGCCGACCCTTGCGGCACCCTGGCCACCAACTCGCTCGCCCGGAGCCTGAGCGGGTCGGGTCGCCTGAGCACGCTGCTGAACGTCGGTGTCCAGCAGCAGGACAGCGCGGACCTCACCTGGGCGGTGGACCCTGCCCTGCTGTCGGACGTCAGCAAGATGACGAGCGCCTACGGGGTGGGGGGCCAGGTGGGCACCGACTCGCTATGCGAGAACGTTACCCCCGAGCCGGCCAGCGGCACCGCCACCGCCTGGCTGGCCAAGCTGCGGCAGAACACCCAGAACGAGCCGATGTTCGTGACGCCCTACGCGGACGTTGACATCTCCGCGCTCGCGCACGCCGGACTCGGGTCGACGGCCGATTCGGACCTGGGAACCGCCTTCAAGCTGGGCGAGACGGTGGCCCAGCAGGTGCTAAACCGGCCGTTCGGGCAGAAGGGCGATGGTACTAGTGACGGCAGCGCACCGTCGATCGCGTGGCCGGCCGGCGGCACCGCGGACGCGTCGGTCCTGCTCTCGCTGGCCGCCAGCAACAGCGCGTCCACGCTGCTGCTCGGTAGTGACGAGCTTCCGGGCGCGACCAGCACCGCCGTGCGCACACTGTCCGGGGTCGGCACGACGGACACCGTGCTGCTCGCCGACTCCGAGCTGTCCAACTTGCTCGGAAGCGCGTCCGCGCAGTCACCGCAAGGCGCGCAGTTCGCCACCCAGCAGGACTTCCTCGCCGAGACCGCGATGATCGCCGCCGAATACCCCAGCCAGAAGGGGCGGTCCCTCATCGTCGCGCCCCCGCAGCGCTGGGATCCGTCCGCGACGGAGGCGGAGTCGCTGCTGTCCACGACCGAGCGGGCGCCGTGGCTGAAGCCCACGTCCTTGAGCGACCTGGCCTCGGCACCGACCGGGGATCCGCAGACGCTTCCCGGCAAGCAGGTCAGCTCCACCGAGCTCTCTTCGGGCTACATGGCGCAGGTCAAGTCGGTGGACGCGACCCTCGCGACGTTCAAGAACCTGCTGTGGGAGCCGGGTAACCACACGCTCCAAACACTGGAGGAGGCCGTGGCCGCGACGCAGTCGTCCGCGTGGCGGGGCTCGGCGCGGGCAGGCGGGGAAGCCGCGCTATCGCGCCTGTCGGCCTACCTGAGCGGGGCGCTGAAGAGCGTGCAGATCATCACCAACTCCGCTAGTCAGCGCGTACTGCTGGCCGGCGCTTCCGGGGCCATGCTCGTGTCCGTGCGGAACAACCTGGATGTCCCCGTCCAGGTTGTCGTGAAGGCGACGGTCCCGCCCGGCGGCCCGCTCTCGGTCGGGAGAGCCAACTCGCCGATCGCCGTGCCGGCCGGGAAGACCGGAACTGTGCGTATAGCGGTGTCTTCATCGGACATTGGTACTACCACGTTGAAGCTACAGTTGGTGACGAGGGACGGGTCGCCGCTGACCCCGCAGGCAAAGACGATGAGCGTGCAGGCGACGCGATACGGGCGGGCGCTGCTGATCCTGATCGCGGCGGCGCTCGGGGTTCTCGTGCTGACGGTGGTTGCGCGGCGGGTCCGGCAGTGGCTGAATGATACGAGAGCTGGATCGGGAGGAACCGGATGACACGGCCGACATGGTCTGCCGGACCGCCGTCTCCGGATGACGTCCCGGAGGATGACGGCACCGGTCGGGGCCGGCGCGACCAGCAGCCGATGTTCACTCCACACGGCGCTCCCCCGGGGGCGCCTTCTCATGCCGCGCCCGGCGAGCCTCCCCGGGGCCAGTACCCCTATCACGAGCCACCTACCGGCGAGCGTCCCTACGCTCAAGGCGAGCAGCCCTACGGCGCGCCGCCCGCATCCGGCGCGCAGAGCGACCCGGCGCCGCCGTTGTCCACGCATCCGTACGCGCAGCAGCCGCCGGTGGCCCCGGCGCCGCCCGGGCGCCTCGTCCGGCCGGCGCCTTCGGGCCCGCAGCCGGTTCAGGGCCAGCAAGCGCCCCCTCCGTCCGCCGCGCGACCGAGCGGGCCGGTGTTCACGCCGAACACCGGCGGCGAGGAACATCGCGGACGACACGGCGGACGGTCCGGGGACGCCGGTCCCGGCGACCCCGGCCATGGCGAAGCGCGGCACGCGGACTCCCGGCGCGGAGGCACGCAGTCGCGGCCGACGTTCACCCCGCGCGAGAACTACGGTTCGCCGCCGGGCGGCGCGCGCCAGCAGCCCGTGTACCCGCAGGACACCTCGACTTTCTTCGCACCGGCCGGCTATCCCCAGCCGTCGTTCACCCCGTTCCCGTACGGTGAGGCGCCGTCTCCGCCACGCAGGCGCCCCGCACCGTCCGGCGGCGCAAACGGACGTCCGCCTCGGGGCGCCCCCGGCGAGTACCCGGAAGGCGGCACCCAGGTCCTCGACGTTCCGGAGGAACTGTCGCCCGAGGTGTCGGGCACCGGGCCGCAGCGGACCACGGGCACCCAGCCGAACCTGGTGCGGTCCAGCAAGGCGATGGCGATCGGCACGATCGCCTCGCGTGGCACCGGCTTCCTGCGCACGCTGGTGCTGGTGGCCGCGCTCGGCTCCGGGACCCTCGCGAATGCGTACAACAACGCCAACACGCTGCCGAACACCGTCTATTACCTGATGCTCGGCGGCGTCTTCACGAGCGTGGTTGTGCCACTGCTCGTCAAGGCCGCCAAGAACGACCCAGACAAGGGCGAGGCCTACGCGGAGCGCATCTTCACGCTCGGGGCGATCGCGCTGCTTATCGTCACCGTCGTCGGCACGGCACTGTCCGCCCCGCTCGTCGACCTCTACATGCCTGGAGTTCCGGGTTCGGAGCACCGGGTGGCAGTCATCTTCGCCTACTTCTTCATCCCGCAGATCTTCTTCTACGGGATGGACTCCCTCCTCGGCGCGATCCTGAACACCAAGGGCAGATTCGGGCCCAACATGTGGACGCCGGTCATCAACAACGTCGTGGTGATCGCCGTCTTTGGCTTGTTCATCGTCGTCGTGGGGACGGGCAAGAACACATCTGATATCAGCTCCTTTGGCATCAACCTGCTCGGCGTCGGCACGACGCTCGGGATCCTGATCCAGTCCATCGCACTGTTCCCGATCGTGAAGCGCGCCGGATTCAGCTTCCGCCTGCGGTTCGACTTCCGGCGTGCGGAAATCTCCGAGATCGGCGGCATGGCGGGCTGGATGCTCGGCTACGTAATCTCGCAGTGGGCGGCCAACCTCGTTCTCCAGATCGTCGCGAACCACGCGTCAAGCAGTGCCAGCGTGGCCACCGACGGATACTCGGCCTATTCCTACGCGAACCAGCTGTTCCAGCTGCCGTACGCGATCGTCGGCCTGTCGGTGATCAGCGCGCTGCTGCCCCGGATGGCTGGGCACGCGACCGACCGGCGGTACTCGCTGGTCCGCGACGACTTCTCCACGGGCGTTCGGCTGGCGTCGGTGATCGTGGTGCCCGCCGCCGTATTCCTCGGCGTGCTCGGCGCGCCGCTCTGCGAGGTCCTGTTCGCACACGGCAGTGAGACCGTCTCCGACGCACGTTACATCGGCGAGGTTTTCGGCCTGCTCTCCCTGGGGCTGATCCCCTTCATGATGACCCAGCTGCAGCTGCGGGTCTTCTACTCGTTCCGCGACAACCGTACCCCGGCCATCATCGGCGTCGTGATGCTCGTGGCGGGCGCGGTCGGGGACCTAATCGCACTCGTCGTGCTGCCGCCGTCGCAGGTCGTCCTCGGGCTGGGCGCGGCGTATGGGCTGATGACGCTTGTCGGCGCCGCGATCGCCTGGCCGCTACTGCTGCGCCACGTCGGCAGCCTGGACGGCTGGCGGATTACCCGCAGCCTGATCCGGATGTTCCTGGCGACGGTACCCGGTCTCGTCTGGGCCTTCGTCGTGATGGCCGTGGCCAGTTCGGTCTTCCGCCAGGGAACCTTCTATGGCCTCGCGAGCGTCATCATCGGTGGGGGCGGAGCCGTTTTGCTGTACGCGATCTGCGCCCGCGTGCTCGGAATCGAAGAATTCCGGGTACTCCTACGCACGGTGGCTGGCCGCTTCGGGCGGTAACGTCACGAACGGATAGCGATGTGATCACGAACTGACCGACGTCAGATGATGGGCTGGTGACCTTTTTTGGAACAACTGCGACGCGCAGGCGAACTGACGTGGCACACTCCGCATGCCGATGTCGGACACTGACAGAATTGGCGTATAACGTTGCGGCAGTTCCATACGCCGGGTTCACTTCTCCGGCTCGTGCGGACATTAGCATGAGAGGTACCCGCGGTTTGAACCGCATGGTGACCGTGAACATCCGGGGCTGGAAGGAGGCCGAGAGCCAGCCCCGCTCTTGGCGCTGACGTATGAGCACCTACACTTCAGAACCCGGAACCAGGCTTGCCGGGCGTTACAGGCTCGTGGACCAGACGGCCGCGGGCACCGGCTGGACCATGTGGAAGGCCGTTGACGAGACGCTCGCACGGCCCGTGTCGGTGCTCACGTTCGCACCCGGCTTCCCGCGCATCTCCGATGTGGTGACCGCGGCCCGCGCGGCGAGCAGGCTCACCGACCCCAGGCTGGCCCAGGTCTTCGACGTCGAGGACGGCGGCGACCAGGCCTACATCGTCATGGAGTGGGTCTCCGGGGAGTCGCTCGCCGACCTCATCGCGGAGAACCCGCTTGACTCCGCTCGCGCCTGCGCGCTCGTCTCAGAGGCCGCCCGGGCGATAGCGGGCGCGCACGCGGCCGGTCTCGCCCACCTGTGCCTGTCCCCGCAAAACCTGCGCTGGACGCGCAGTAGCGGCGTGAAGATCACCGGCCTCGGCATCGACGCGGCGCTGGCCGGGTCGGGACTGGCGAACGCCAGCGACCCCTCGGTCACCGACACCAGGGACCTGTCCGCGCTGCTGTACACGGCGCTCACCGGCTACTGGCCCGGGGAGACACAGACCGGGCTGCCCGCGGCCCCGGTGACCGACGGCGAGGTGTGCACGCCACGTCAGGTGTCACCGAACGTGCCGGGTCCGATCGATGACGTGGTGACCCGGGCGCTGCTGCAGCGCACCACGCGGCAGGGGCCGCCGATCGTGACGCCGGACACGTTCGCCGACGCGGTCTCGAGCGTTGCCCCGCCCATCCCGCTGCCCGAGCCGGCCCCGCCGGTCTCTCGCGGCCCGTCCTTCGATCACTACGACGGCGGGCAGCGTGGCGGGTACGGCCCCCAGGGCGGGTACCAGGGGCAGGGCTATCCGGATCAGGGCGGCTACGGCGATCGTGGCTACGGCGACCAGGGTGGCTATGGCGGCCGTGGCGGCTACCCGCCGAACCCGAATGAGCCCGGCACGTGGAACGCGCGCTCCGGCGG
>Ga0210389_10000334_pt1 | contig 45894 bp, 39 predicted proteins | sample IncBWH28OmetaG_FD_160127 | JGI IMG/M metagenome (GOLD analysis project Ga0210389, IMG submission 160127) | Forest soil microbial communities from Barre Woods Harvard Forest LTER site, Petersham, Massachusetts, United States - Inc-BW-H-28-O ... | reverse complement strand
GGCGTCGCCGCCGCTGGACTTCGCGGTGTCCGACTCCTACTTCGTCGTGGCGCACTTCCACTACGTGCTGGCCGGCACGGTGCTGTTCGAGATGTTCGCTGGGTTCTATTTCTGGTGGCCGAAGATGACCGGCAAGATGCTGAATTCCAAGCTCGGCAAGGCACAGTTCTGGCTGATGTTCATCGGGTTCAACATGACGTTCCTGGTGCAGCACTGGGCGGGCGTCGAGGGCCAGGTGCGCCGGACCGCGAACTACCCGCTGCTGCCCGGCAACGTCACCACGCTGAACATCATCTCGACGGTCGGCTCCTGGATCCTGGCGCTGTCCATCCTCATGTTCTTCTGGAATGTCTACAGTACGTGGCGGTCTCCGAAGTACGTGACGGAGCAAGACCCATGGGGCTACTGCTCCTCGCTCGAGTGGGCGACCTCATGCCCGCCGCCCCGGCACAACTTCGTCCGCATCCCGCGCATCCGCTCCGAGCGGCCCGCGTTCGACCTGCACTATCCGCACATCGTCACGGGGGCGGCCTCCCGCGGCCTGGAGCAGAAGATCCCTGACAAGGCCGAGGCCAGGCAATAACCTGCGCCACCAGGATCGGTGGCGCAAGCCCTGTCACGGGATCAGCAAGGACGACCTCGTTTCGTACTACGAGAACGTCGCGTCCGCGATGATCCCGTACCTCCGGGACCGGCCGCTGGTCATGGGCCGATACCCGGATGGCATCGACGGCCAGCGCATCGTGCGGAAGAACGTCCCCGGCCACTTTCCCGGCTGGATCAGCCGGGCGGAGGTGAGCAAGCGCGACGGCACGGTCTGCCATGTCGTCGGCGACAAGCCCGCGACGCTCGTCTACCTGGCCAATCAGGGCTGCGTGGAACTGCACGCGTTCCTGAGCGCCCTCGGCGCTGGACCGGCCCGACCAGCTCAGGTCCGGGATGCGCCGGCGCCCGCATTCGTCTGCGGACCGGACGCGCTCAGCGGCTCGGCGATGTCCTCCAGGCTCTGCCGCTCCGCGTTGACGCCAAGGAAGATCTCCACGATCCCGGCGGCCGTCATCAGGGCGGCGCCGATGGCGAACGCCAGCGCGCCCTCGCTGAGCTTCCCGCTGCTGACTAGCGAGGAGAACAGCAGCGGCCCGCTGATCCCGCCCGCGGCGGTGCCGATCGCGTAGAAGAACGCGATGGCCAGCGCCCGTGTCTCCAGCGGGAACACCTCGCTGACCGTAAGGTACGCCGAACTGGCGCCGGCCGAGGCGAAGAACAGCACGACCGCCCAGCAGGCGGTCACCGTCACCGCCGTCAGCATGCCGTTCCAGAACAGCAGCGCGGTGGCGAACAGCAGCACGCCCGAGCCGATATAGCAGGCCGCGATCATCGGCCGCCGCCCGATGGTGTCAAAGAAGCGGCCGAGCAGCAACGGGCCGGCCAGGTTCCCGGCCGCGATGACCGCGAAGTAGTACCCGGGACTGGTCTTCACGCCGAAGTACGTGGCGAGGATCTGGGCGTAGCCGAACGTGATCGCGTTGTACAGGAACGCCTGGCCGATGAACAGCGAGAAGCCGAGGATCGTCCGGCGGGGGTAGCGGGTGAACATGGTCGCGGCGATCGTCGCGAAGCCGGTCACCTTGCGCTGGTGGATCTCGATCTCGCGGTCCGGCGCGGTCAGTTCCGTGCCCGTCTCAGCCGACACCCGCCGCTCGATATCGTCGACGAGCTGCTCGCCTTCCCGATCATGTCCGTGGATAAGCAGCCAGCGCGGGCTCTCCGGCACGTTCCGCCGAACCAGCAGGATGACCAGCCCCAAGACGACGCCGAGGCCGAAGCAGACCCGCCATCCGACGTCGGCGGGCAGGTCATTGGTGGCGGGCACGGTCAGCACGGCGCCGACGGCCGCGCCGGCCCAGTATGTCCCGTTGATCGCGATGTCGATGACGCCGCGGTGCCTGCTGGGGATCAGCTCGTCGATCGCGGAGTTGATCGCCGCGTACTCGCCGCCGATGCCGAAACCGGTGAGGAAGCGGAACAGGAAGAACCACCAGGCCCAGAAGGAGAGCGCGGTCAGCCCGGTGGCCAGCAGGTACAGGCCCAGCGTGATCATGAACAGCTTCTTGCGGCCGAACCGGTCGGTCAGCCAGCCGAAGAACAGTGCCCCCGCGCAGGCGCCGGCGACGTACATGGCCGCGCCGAGCCCGGAGACCTGGGCCTGGGTGATGGCGATCCCGCTGCCCGGCTTGCCAAGCTGCCCCGACAACGTGCCGACGATGGTGACCTCGAGTCCGTCGAGAATCCAGACCGTGCCGAGCCCGATGATGATCATCCAGTGCCATGACGACCAGGGCAGCCGGTCAAGCCTGGCCGGCACCCGCGTCTTTACCGTCTGCATGTGGAGGCTGCTACCCGGGAGAAGGGGTTTATGCCGGAATATCCGGCCGTGGCTGGGTAGCAAGCAGCATGCAAGTACGGCCCCTACCGGGGCCCGCGCACCCGCGCCTGAAAGGAAATGATCGCATGGGGATCATCCTGCTCGTTTTGCTGCTCGCCCTCATCCTGGGCGGCCTTGGTTTCGCCATCCACATCTTGTGGTGGATCGCCCTGGTAGTCCTGGTCATCTGGCTGCTCGGCTTCCTTGTCCGGGTGGGCGAAGGTGGCTCGCGCAGCCGCTGGTACCGATGGTGACCCGGTGCTGATGACCAGTAGAGCGGGGCTGCTCCCCGGAGCAGCCCCGCTCTACAGCCGGGGGCGAGCCGTCCGCCGTTTCAGGCGGCCTGATCGGCGGTTTCGTTCGCGGCCACGCCCTGCTCATGTGCCGGGCGCGGGTGGCCGGTGAGACGGGTAAACAGTTCCTGGTGGCGCAGGCGGTAGCCGGCGATCAGGCCGTCGACGCCGATCCAGCTGGCGGTCCGCCACATCACCAGGATGACGATGGCGAACAGGGCGTAGAAGGCGCACACGCTCGCGGTGCCGGACATGACGTAGGTGAACAGCAGGGCCAGGCTGCCGAGCGCGGCGAGCCGGGTGAACAAGCCCGCGGCGAGCGCGATGCCGATCGCGAGCTCGCTCACCGCGATGAGGATCCCGATCCAGCCGGCGTTCGGGACGACGAACCCGTGCAGGAACGAACCCCACCAGGAGTACGCGGGCGTGCCGTGCGCCGCGAACCCCGCGACGGCGGCGCCGTTCCCGTGCAGGAAGCCGGCGGCCTCGGCACCCCACAGCTTGGCTGACCCGGCCTGAATCCACATGACGCCGAGCCAGACCCGCATCGCCGTCCAGACGGGCGCGGCCAGTTTCGAGTTCTTGAGGCCCTCCCAGATCGCGAGGTTGGTCCGCTTGGCGGGCTCGCCGATGACCGCCGTAATATCGGACTTGACCGTGCTTGAGTCGACCATGCTCATTGAGATCGCTTCCCTAAGCTCGCGGCATCCTCAGGCCCGTTTTCCCCGGGCCCGGTGAGCCCGTTTCCCCGGGCTCACCTAAAGTCTCAGCCGCGGCGCCTCGCCGCACATCGAGCCGAAAGTCCCCGCGGACCGGGACCCGGGGCACATGTTCCCGGGACCAGCGGCCCGTGCGGAAACCGGCCCGAGCCTCAGATCGCTTGCCGCGGCGAGCGGGCGACGTCGGCGAGGGCGTCGAGGACAGTGGCGGTGGCCGGGGCCGGCTGGGCCGGTCCCGTCCGGTGCCAGGCGGCGATGTGCCGTCCGCCGAGCGGGGGCAGGGCACAGACGGTCGCGTCGGCCTGCCCGAGTGCCATCCGGGGGATGATGGCGGCGCCGCGCCCGGCGGCGACCAGGGCCAGGACGGAGGGGAACTCCACGCAGACGTCGCCGGCGGGGATCGTGAGACCGGCTGCGGCCGCGAGCCGCCGCAGCGCGTGATCGCAGGCGGTGCCGGGGGGCCCGGCCACCCACGGCCGCCCGGCCAGGTCGGCCAGGTCGTTAAGTTTTCCGGCCGCGACCCGCCAGTCCGGTGGGATGACCAGGAGATAGGGGTCGAAAGCCAGGTGGCGCAGGCCGAGGCCTGGCTCGGCGGGCAGAGTGCTCGCGGCGTCGTACTCGGTCAGCACGATGTCCAGGTCCCCGAGGCGCAGGTCGGCCACGGCGGCGGGCCCGTAGCGCTCGGTGATGACGGGCCGCACCGCCGGGCTCGCGCTGGCGAGGTTACGCAGCGCGGGGCCGATCAGCGGGGCCATAACACTGTGGAAGGCCGCGATTCGCACCGGGCCGGACGCCTGGCCGGTCAGCTCGGCCAGTTCCCGTTCCGCCTGGCGCAGCTGGGCGGCGACCCGCTCGCCGTGGGCCGCCAGCAGTCGCCCGGCCGCGGTCAGCTTGACCTGCCGCCCGGACCGGTCGATGAGGCTGGCCCCGGCCTCCCGCTCCAGGGCCAGCAATTGCTGGGAAACCGCGGGCGGGCTTAGCCGCAGCGCACTGGCGGCGGCCGCCACGCTGCCGTGCACGGCGACCGCTTGCAGGACGCCCAGTCTGCGGGGGTCGATCATCCGGAAGATCTGGTTCCGGTTCGCGGAAGATAATTCACCTTTACTTTTATATCGCGACGGACCACGATGACGGGCATGACCACTGCGCGGGAACTGACCGTCCGGACCTGGTCCGCGACAGCGTCCGTCGCGGGCGCGGAGAACTACAGCCGTTACTTCGTCGGGACGCTACTGCCCGAGCTGCGCAAACTGGCCGGCTTCGAGGGCGCGTACCTGCTGCGCCGCGACCTCGGTGACGGCGACGGCGGCGCCGTCGAGCTGACCGCGCACACGTTCTGGACATCCCCGGACGCGATCCGTGCCTTCGCCGGGAACGACATCACGGTCGCCGTCGTCGAGCCGGAAGCCCAGGCGATGCTGCTGGACTTCGACCGCACCGCGATCCACAGCGGCGTGGTGACCGAGGCACGCGGCTGACGAGCCGGGCCAGGCGACCCCCGCCTCAGAACGCGGGGCCCACGCCGCAGGTCACTGGCACCGGGCTGGCGGGGTCGAGGGCGTTGCGGACCATTTCCGCGACGTCGGGGTCGTAGGCCAGGCCGATGTGGCCGACCGGGTCGTCCGGGCAGGTGGCCTGCACGGTCTCGTTGTCCACGCCGGGCTCGTCGACGAACTCGGTGCCGTACGGGGTCACCAGCTCGTCGTGGGTCGAGGCGATGATCGTGTAGGCGATGCCGGGCTGGGCGATCACCCCGGTGTTGAGCTGGCTTACCAGGCTGCTGCCGGTGACCAGCTCGCTGCACGCGGTGCAGCCGAGGGCGAGGACCGTGTCCACCAGTGGGCCCGCGCCCAGGTCGCCCGCGATCGTCACCAGGTTGTCGAGGGTCGTGCCGTGGGTCGGCGGGGCCAGTGCGACCACGTCCGCGACCTCACCCGCTTCCCCGGGCACGAATTTCGGTCCGTACAGGGCCTGGAAAGCGCCTTCGGAATGTCCGACCAGGTCAACCCTTGCCGCGCCAGTCGCGGCCAGGACCTGGCTGATGTAGCTGGCGATTTCGGTCGCGGACTGGGGAATGGCGGTGAGGCCGCCGACCGGGATTCCGGGAATGGCCTCGCCGTAGGTGGGGGCGTAGGCGCAGAACCCCTGGGACGCCAGGTAAGGACCGAGGGTGGCGAAATTCCCCGGGCCATTGCCGCCGAGCCCGTGCAGCAGCACGACCGGATCGGGGTGAGCGGCGGAGGGCTGGCAACTCCAGTTGTCGAAGCCGGAACTGGGGGCGGTCGCCGCGGCCGCGCGGCCGCCGGACTGACTGGCGAGCATCCCCCCGAGGCAAATAGCGCCGATGAGCATAGTGCGGAATGTCCGGCGCGAACGCATCGAGGTCTCCCGGTGGCAAGGGCGGAAAGGACAGCACCCATCTGAGCACGATCCGCGTTTCGCGGATAAGGGCCGCCTCTAAGAATAGTCATTAATAGCCAGCCAGTTTTCAGTGGATATGGCCGGATGTATGGGGCAAAATCCAGGTCGTGCCGGGGCTTTCGCCGGACGCCCGCCGAGTCAGCCCTTGATCCCCGCGCCGCACAGCATGTAGGCGCCCGCGTCGGCGGGAGTCCCGCCGACGCCCGACAGCCAGCGCCGCGCTTCCGCGATCCCGGGTGGGAGCACGTCCAGTCCGTCGAGGAACGCGGACAGTTCCGCGGTCCCGTGATTCTGGAATGGCGCCGTGGTGTGCATCGCGTACAGTTTGGCCAGCATTTCCTCGTCGACGAAGTGCGCGAACGAGACGGCCAGCCACGACTCGGGCGGCAGCGCCCCCATGTACCGCGCGGTCAGTTCCGCGGCCCGGTCGGCGGGCAGGAAGTGCGTGACGGCCGCGAGGATCACGCAGACCGGCCGCGACAGGTCGATGACGTCGCCTAGCGCCGGGTCGGCGAGCACGGCTTCGGGATCACGCAGGTCCCCGGGCACGGCCGCGAGTCCCTCCCCGGTCGCCAGCAGCGCCCGTGCGTGCGAGACGACCACCGGGTCGTTGTCCACGTAGACCACGCGTGCCCGCGGGCTGACGGCGCGGGCCGCCTCGTGTACCGACGGGCGGGCTGGCAGCCCGGCGCCCAGGTCGAGGAACTGCGTGACGCCCCGCTCGGCGGCACGCCCCGCCACCGCGGTGACGAACTCGCGGTTGTGCCGCACCCGCAACGCCAGGTCAGGGTCCTGTTTGAGCATCCCCGCCGCCACTTCGCGGTCGATCGCGAAGTTATCCTTACCGCCCAGCCAGTAGTCGTAGACGCGCGCGATGTTCGGCTTCGTGATGGTCGAAACCCCCGACGTTGCCGTTGCCAGGCTCGGAAGCCGTCGTGCCCTCGTCGGCCATCAGGCACCGCCCTTCTTGTCCGGTCTAGTGAGGTATCCGCCGCAACGTATCACCCGTCCCGGCGCCAATGCCGGGACGGGTGACTCAGCGCCTACAGGTACGGGCGGGTGATCAGCTCGAGTCCGTGGCCGGCGGGGTCCTTGAAGTAGACGCCCCGGCCGCCGTGCTCGGTATTGGTCTCGCCCGGGCGGCGCATCTGCGGATCGGCCCAGTGGACGATCCCGTGATCGCGCAGCCGCGCGTACGCCCGGTCGAACGTGTCGTCGTCGACCAGAAAGGCGTAGTGGTTCATCTGGATCTCCACGCCCGGCTCGGCGAACTGGAGCAGCACGCCGTCGTCGAGCTGGATGTTCGTGAACGCGCCCCAGGACGGGGCTGCCTTGAGCTCGGTCAGGTCGCCGCCGGGTCACCAATCTGTCCGCGGCAAGCTGCCATCCCGGTGTTCACGCGGCCGACCCTACCAGCTGCGGCCCGCGCCGCACATGCCCAAAACCTCGCAAAACGCCCACGCGACCGACCCGTGCGGCATGGCTGGTAGTACTTGGTGTGGCTGCCGGTCGCTTTCGCTCTCGATTAACCGGTTAAGAACGACCGCTCACCACACCAAGTTGGTCCCGGCCGTCTGGGTGCAGGCGGTCCGCCAGCCAGTCCTCGAGTACGCGGCGCGCCCGGGCCGCCATCGCGGTCCCGGGCAGCATGCTGTCGAAGGCGTGCGGCCCGTCGGCGAAGACATGCAGGTCGGTGGGGACCGCTCCGGGACCTCCTCGGGCAGCTGAGCCGTCCGCGCGGCGGGACGGACACGCCGCCGTAGCGGCCCGGGTGATCAGGGCCGGGCGGCGGGCAGGTCTCGCGCCCGGGACCGGGCGTCGAGTTCCCCGGCGAGGCTGTCGCGGTCCCGGCCGGGCGGGCTGCCGAACAGGCGGCGGTACTCGCGGTTGAACTGGGCGGCGCTTTCATACCCGACGTCAAAGGCGACCTGGCTGACGGTGCCCGTCCCGGACAGCAGGAGCTGGCGCGCGGCCTGCAGCCGCAGCTGCTTCTGGAACTGGAGCGGGCTGGACCCGGTCACCGCGCGGAAGGTGCGGTGGAAGGCGGAGACGCTGAGGCCGGCCTGACTGGCGAGGTCGCTGACGCGCATCGGCTCGGTGGCGTGGTCGCGGAGCCACCGGACGGCCCGGGCGACGTCGTTGATCTTGCTGTCGGCGAGGCCGAGCTGGCGGACGGTCTCGCCCCGCGGCCCGGTGATGAGCAGCCAGAGGATCTCCCGCCGCACCATTGGTCCCAGGACCGGGAGATCGCGCGGCCGGTCCAGCAGGCGCAGCAGCCGTGTGACCGCGTCGAGTAGAGCGGGGGAGACCCGGTCAACGGCGAGCGCGGGGACGGCCGCGCCGTTGCCGGGGCCCCGGGCGGGCGGCGGGTTCGCGGACAGCAGCAGCTCGGCGATCGTCCGCGGGTCCAGCGTCATGCCGAAGGCGAGCGCGGGCTCATCCCTGGTCGCCTGGGTGAACCGGCCGACGATGGGCAGGTCGATCGAGGTGAGCAGGTACTCGCCGGGGCCGTAGACGATGATCTGGTCACCGAGCGTGAGCTGCTTGGCGCCCTGGGCGATGACCGCGAATCCGGCGCCGGTGGTGGACAGGCGGGGCGGTCCGGGCTCGGTGTCGCAGGACAGGAAGAGTCCCTTGACCGGCTCGCTTGTGCCGGGGCGGGCATGACGGGCGATCAGCGCGGGCAACTCGCCGAGATCCATGGAACCAGTGAACCATGCCCAGCTATTAGATGCGAGCCGAGCAGGATCAGGCAACAGAGTAGGAGGATTACTCTCACTCAGAAAGGGATTAAAGAAGCAGGATGGAGTAATTCCGTAGACGATCAAGCAAGAGCGGAAGCAGGAAGGGCTACTCATGGACACACTGCGTTTCGGGGCACAGACGACGGCGGAGGCGGCGATCGCGGGCATCGACCTGCACGGCGTCCGCGCGATCGTCACCGGCGGCACGTCCGGCATCGGCGCCGAGACTGGTCGCGTGCTCGCCGCCGCGGGCGCGCGGGTCACGCTCACCGGCCGCAACCTGGACGCCGGCCGTGCCGTCGCGGCCAGGATCGCCCGTCAGCACCCGGGCGCCCTCATCGACGTGGCCGCCCTGGAACTGTCCGACCCCGCGTCGGTGCGCGCCTTCACCAGGCACTGGGACGGCCCGCTGCACCTGCTGGTCAACAACGCCGGGGTCATGGCCCTGCCGGAACGGACACTCAACGCCGCCGGGCACGAGCTTCAGTTCGCCACCAATCACCTCGGCCATTACGTGCTCACCACCGGCCTGCGCGCGGCGCTCGCCGCCGGCGCCGCGGACCCCGCCGCCGTCCTCGCCGGGGCGCGGATCGTCTCGCTCAGTTCCCGCGGCCACCTGCGCGCCCCGGTCGGCTTCGACGACATCGATTTCCGTGACCGGTCCTACGATCCGATGATCGCCTACGGCCAGTCCAAGACCGCGAACGTCCTCATGGCCGTGGAAGCGGGACGCCGCTGGGCCAGTGACGGCATCACCGCCAACGCCGTCCATCCCGGCGCGATCCTCGAGACTGGCCTGTCCCGGCATATGCCCGCGCGGCTGCTCGGCGATGTGCGGGCCGCCAGCAAGCAGGCATACAAGACCGTCGGCCAGGGTGCCGCGACCAGCGTCGTGGTCGCCACGTCACCAGCGCTGAACGCCGTGACCGGCCGCTACTTCGAGGATTGCCAGCCGTCAGCGACGATCCCGCGCGGCACGGCCGACATCCCCGGTCACGCCCGCGGCGTCGCCTGGTACGCCCTCGACCCGGCCGCCGCCGAACGGCTCTGGGAAGCGTCGCGGGAGCTGACCGCCGAGTGAGATAGGCTTACTTCGAAAATGAAAGTTAGGTGCGGCATCCGAGTGGAGGGTCAGATGAGCGACGAGCGCATTCTCGTGCCGGAGGTCGAGTGCCCGATCGGTCGCGCGGTCGACGTGATCGGCGACCGCTGGACGCTGCTCATCCTGCGACAGGCCACCTTGGGTGCCTCGCGGTTCGACGACTTCCGTGCCGCGCTCGGCATCTCCGACAACATCCTGTCCAGCCGGCTGGCCAAGATGGTGGACGCCGGCCTCCTGGTGAAGGTTCCGTACCGGGACGAGCGGCGCACGCGGTTCGCATACCGGCTCACCGCGGCGAGCGCGGATCTGCTGCCCGTGCTGCACGCGCTGGCGCGGTGGGGCGAGGCACACACCCAGCCCGGCGGTGACGGGCCCAGGCCGATGAAGATCGTGCACATCGCGTGCGGCGCCGAGATCCCCTCCGGGGAGTACTGCCCGCACTGCGGCCGGGACGCGGAGCGGGCGGAGACGGGGTGGCTGCGGCCGTGGCGCTCGCAGTCCCCGTTCCCGCTGGCCGAGCCCGTCGCCTGACCGGTTCCGTCTTGCTGACTTGTAAATCACAAGTCAGGTCGGATAGCCTCGCAAGCAGGAAGCGGGCGCCGCCACGGCGCCTGCCCACGTCGCTAGAGCGGCGCCACGCTCACGCCGCATTCGGAGGATTCGTCATGGCCCGGACACTAGTGGTCGGCGCGGGCGCGACCGGTGCGTACTTCGGCAGTCACCTCGCCAGGGCCGGCAACGAGGTCACCTTCCTGGTGCGGCCGCGTCGTCGCGAGGTGCTGCGTGAGCGCGGCCTGCGCATCGTCAGCCAGGACAGCGAGGAGGTGCTGCACCCCGAGCTGATCACCGCGGCCGAACTCGCCGGCACGTACGACGCGGTCCTGCTATCGGTCAAGGCCGATGCGCTGGCGGCGGCACTGAACGACCTGTCGCCCGCGGTCGGGACTGGCACCGCCATCATCCCGTTCCTCAACGGCATGGCGCATCTCGACGCGCTCAACGACCGGTTCGGCCCGCGCTCGGTCATGGGCGGCGCGGTCAAGGTGGCCACGCAGGTCGATGACAACGGCGACATCCGCCAGCTCGCCCCGGCCGCTTCGATGGTGATCGGCGAGCAGGACGGCGAGCATACCCAGCGACTGGCCGCGCTGGCGACCGACTTCGGCCACGCCGGATTCGACTTCGCCACGTCGGACCGGATCCTCGCCGACATGTGGCACAAGTGGGTGTTCATCGCGACCGTCACCGCGATCACCGTGCTGCTGCGCGGTTCCGTGGGCGAGATCGCCGCCGTGCCCGACGGTGCCGAGTTCGCCGCCGCGACGCTCGCCGAGGCGGCGGCCGTGTCCGCCGCGGCCGGGCACCCGATGTCCGGCCCGGAGTTCGCGGCCAACCGCGCCCTGGTCACCCAGGAGGGCTCGCCGTTCGTCCCGTCCATGTACCGGGACCTCGCCGCGGGGCGGCCGACCGAGGTCGAGCACGTGTTCGGCGACCTCCTGACGCGCGCGGCGAAGCTCGGCGTGGACACTCCGCTGCTGAAGCTGGCCACGGCCAGCCTGCGCGTCCACCAGAACCGCGCGGTGGGCGCGAACGGGCACTAGCGGGGCGGGCTCAGTCGTCGTGGGGCTGTTCGACCAGCTGCGCGAGGTAGAGCTGCTCGCCGAGCTGGCTGACCAGGGCGATCTGGGTCTCGAGGTAGTCGATGTGCTCTTCCTCGTCGCGGAGGATGGCCTCGAAGATGTTGGCGCTGGTCACGTCGCTGACGCCGCGCATGTACTCGATTCCGCTCCGCAGCCGGGCTACCGCCTCGGTCTCGACCGCCAGGTCCGCCTCGAACATCTGGGTGATCGTCTGGCCGATGCGCAAGGGGAAGAGGCGCTGGTAGTTCGGCAGTCCCTCCAGGAACAGGATCCGTTCCGTCAGGATCTCCGCGTGCCGCATCTCGTCCACCGACTCGGCCTTCGTGTGCCTGGCGAGCTTCACCCAGCCGAAGTTCTCCTGCATCTTGGCGTGCAGAAAGTACTGGTTGATCGCCGTCAGCTCCGCCGTGAGCTGCTCGTTCAGGAACTCGATGGACCGTTCGTCTCCACGCATGGCGTCACCCTAGCCCGTTAGGACGGGACGGGCGCGACAACACGCGGGCAGGCCGCACTGCGCTCGGTGAGCATCCCCCGGATGCGGTCCCGGCACGACCCGCAGCTGGTGCAGGCGCGCGTGGCCTTCGCCACCGCCGCCATCGTGGCCGCGCCGTCGTCAATAGCCGCGGTTACCTCTTCGCTCGTCACCGCACGGCAGATGCACGCGAACACGCGGCTGCTCCTCTCGACCCTGGTCAGTATGGTAAGGCTAACCTAAGTTGGCCTCGGGCCTCTTCGTGAGCTTCGCCACATCGCTGCAGTGTCCGGAGCGCCACGCCGTCGTTACGGAATTGCCGACCACGGACGTCGATTCACGTAATCTTCGAGTTAGGTAAGGCTTACCTAACTTTGGAGGGTTGATGCGGCTCTACCTTGTGGCCTCCAAGCCGACCGATTCGGTGACGTACGGGTTCCTGCCCGCCGCGCACCGGCTCGGGCTGGACGTGACGGTCCTCACCGACCAGCCGGACGCGCACGAGCGGGCCTATGCCCGTGCCCGCCGCCACCCGGCGCTGCCATTCCCCGAGGGCAGCGGGCAATTTCCCGAGGGCAGCGGGCAACTTCCCGAGGGAAGCGGCCAACAGCAGTGCCCTGGTCCCCGGATCGTGCCGTGTGACGTGCGGGACTACCGGGCGCTGATCGCGGCCGCCACCGCGCGGCCGCGGCCGGACGGGCTGTTCTCGAACTCCGACCACCTGCAGGCGCAAACCGCGCTCGCGGCCGACTACCTGGGATTGCCCGGCAAGGACTGGCGTTCCGCGCTGCGCGCGAAGGACAAGGGGCTGATGCGCCGGCGGCTGGCCGCGGAAGGCGTCGAGGCGGTGCGCATCACCGAGATCCGCGGTGAGTCCTGGTCAGACAGCGAGTCCTGGATTGCCAGTGAGTCCGCGACCGGGCTGGCGTACCCGGTGGTGCTCAAGCCCGCGCAGGGGGTGGCCAGTGAGGACGTCGTCCTGGTCCGGGACGCGGCCGAACTCCGCTCGCGGGCGAGCGCGTTCTTCCGGCGGCATCCGGGCGACGTGCTGCTGGCCGAGGAGTTCCTGCCGGGCACGCTGCGCACCCTGGAGACGCTCGGCGACGGCGTGACCCGCTGGACGCTCGGCGGGTTTCGCACGACGGTGTCGGCGCCGCCGTACTTCATCGAGGAGCGGCTGACCTGGGACTCACCGCCGCCCCCCGCGCGGGCGCATGTCGAGTCCGCCCTGGACGCGCTCGGCGTGTCGTTCGGCGCGTGCCACACGGAGTACGTCACCGGCCCGGCGACGCGGCTGATCGAGGTCAACGACCGGGTCATCGGGGACCACTGCGACTTCCTGCTCGCGCACGTCAGCGGGCTGCCGCTGTTCGACCTGATCCTCCGCGTCCACCTGGGGGAGCGCCTGCCCGCGGGACCGCCCGCCGCGCCGCCCGACCGGGGTTACGCCGTCGCCGACTACCCGCTCGCCGAGACGACGGGGGTGCTGGCCGAGGTCCCGCCGGCCGCCGCCCGGCACGCGGCGGAGCGTCCGGGGGTCACCCTCGCGCACTGGCCCCTGCGCGAGCGCGGCGATCAGGTCACGGTGACCGGGACCAACCGCGACTACCTGGCCGTCATCAGCGCCGCCGGCCCTGACCAGGCGGCGGTCGACGCGGCGGTGGCGGCCGCGCGGGCCCGGCTGCGGTGGGACATCCGCCCCGTCTCGGCGGCGCGGGCATGACGGGCGATCAGGCCGAGCGGGAACTCGCCGCGCGCGTGGTGAGCGCGCTGCTACGGGAGAACTACGGAAACCTCAGCCATCACGTCGATGCCGATGCCCCGGGCCCCGCCCTCCGCCTCCCTGGGTTCAACGGCCCCGGGGCGGTCCTGCCGTTGGAGCGCGACGGGTTCCTGGCCGACTACCGGGTCGCGGCCGGGGCGCCGCTCACGCTGGATGACGTGCGGTCGGCGGTGGCGATGCTGGCCGGGCCGCGCGACGCCGACGGCGCCGCCGTGTTCGACGCGGAGTGCCGCCGCACGCTGGCGGAAACCCGCCTCCGCGCCCGGTCCGCGCGCGCCGTCGGCCCGTTCGGCTCCGCTGGCCTGCCTGGCTCCGGTGGCCTGCCCGGCTCGGCTGGCCTGCCTGGCTCGGCTGGCCTGCCCGGCTCCGCTGGCCCGCCCGGTCCCGGCGGTTCCTGGACCGGTGCCGCGGGGCAGTTGCGCTACGACGCGCTGGCGGCGGCGCGGCCGCATCCGGCCTACCCGGCGTCGCCGTGCCGGCTGGGGCTGGAGGACCAGGACCTGCTGGCGTACGCGCCCGAGTTCTGGCCCGAGTTCGAGCTGCGCTGGGCGGCCGTTTCCAAGGCCAGAGTCACTCGTCCCGCACTCCGGCAGGTCCCCGGGCGGCCCCCGTGGTGGCCGACACCGTCGCAGGTCGGCCTGCCGTCCGGCCTGGCCGAAACGCATGAGCTGTTCCCCGTGCACCCGCTGACGGCCCGCGACCGGCTGCCCGGCGTGCTCCGCGACGTCGACGCGTCCGGCCCGGGCGGGCCGGTGCTGTTCGGGCCGGAGCCGTACCTGCGGGTGCGGCCCACGCTGTCGGTCCGCACCGTCGCGGTCGCGGCCCATCCGGCCGGCCACCTCAAGCTGCCGCTGCCGGCCAGCACGCTCGGCGCCCGCAACCGCCGTTCCATCGCCCCGGGCACGCTCGCCGACGGCGGGCTCGTCTGCCGTCTCCTGTCAGGCTTGCGGGACCGCGACCCGGGCCTCGCCGGCCTGCTGCTGGCCGATGACACCGCCTGGGCGCACGCCGGGCACCCGGACCTGGGCTACCTGTGGCGCCGGCTGCCGCCGGGCCTGGACGACCGCCGGGTCGTCCCGGTCGCCGCGCTGGCCGCGCGGGCGCCGTCCGGCTGCCTGGTGATCGAGGAACTCGGGCCGGATGTCCTGGCGTTCGCCGCCGGCTACTTCCGGCTGGTATTCGGCATCGCGGTGCGGCTGCTGGTCCGGTACGGCATCGCGCTGGAGTCCCACCAGCAGAACGCCGCGCTCGTCACCGGGCCGGGACACCCGCCGCGGCTGCTCGTGAAGGACTTCGACGGGGCGCTGATCAACCTGCCCCGGCTGCGCGCCGCGCTCGGTCCCGCCGCGCCCGCCGCGGCCGAGTTCGCCGACCCCCGGCTGCTCACGGACACCAACGACACGCTGGCCGACGTGTTCGTGACGATCACCGTGCACCTGTGCGCGGGCGCCGTCGCGTTCGCCCTCGCCGAGCGCGGCGCGGCGCCGCTGTCCGCGCTGCTGGCGGCCGCCCGCCAGGCCCTCGAGGACGCCCTCGACGCCGAAGGCGACGCCCCGGCCGCCGCGCTGCTGCGCGCCCGGGTGCTGCACGCCCCGCGGCTGACCGGCAAGTCGATGCTGTCGGCCGGGACGCTCACCGCCAAGGAACACACCGGCGCCGCCGACATCAACAAGTTCTACGGCACGACCGGACCCAACTACCTCAGGGAGAACCGTTGACACCGCGGCCACCCGCCCCGGCGACGCTGACCGCCCAGGCGCTGCTCAACTGCCTCGTGCGCGAGGCCTGCGACCCGGCCGGGCACGCGCGGGAGGAGGACGGCTACCTGCTCGCGGACCTGCCCCGGTCCGGTGCGCGGCTGCGCGCCCGGCTGCTCCGCCGGTCGGCCGGGCTCGGCCCGCGGTTCTCCGGCGCGGCCGAGGAGTACCGGCACGGGCAGTGGGCGCCCGCGGGCTGGGCGCGCCTGGCCGAGCTCACCGCCGCGGAGCTCACAGACGAGACCGGGGTCGCCAACCCCGAGTTCACGGCCCAGGTGCGCGATAGCCACGCGGCGATGGCGGCGATCATCCGTGCCCGGTCCGGTGCCCACGCCGGTGCTCGCCCTGGCACGCCGCGGCTTGACGCGTCGCGGATCGCGCGGTTCATCGCCAGCGAGCAGTCGCTCCTGGCGGGCCACCGGTTCCACCCGGCCCCGAAGGCCCGCCAGGGCCGCCCGGAAGACTGGCTGCCCTACGCGCCCGAGGCCGGTGCGCGCTTCCCGCTGCGGTTCCTCGCGGTGCGCGCGGACACCACGGCCGGCGCGGGCGACACCGCCGCGCTTGACACGCTCGGCGCGCCCCCGGTACCCGCCGGATATTATGTGCTGCCGGCCCATCCGTGGCAGTTCCGGCTGCAGTCCGCCGACCCGGGCGGCTGGTTGCGCCGCGCGCTGGACGCGGGGCTGCTACTCGATCTCGGGGAGGGGGCGCGCACGGTCGTGGCGACCTCCTCGGTGCGCACGGTCTACGACCCCGCCGCCGACGTGTTCTGCAAGTTCAGCCTGGGCGTGCGCATCACGAACTGCTTGCGCACCAGCGCCTGGTACGAGCTGGCCGCGTCGGTTGGCCTGTCCGGCCTGCTCGCCCCGGTGCTCGCTGGCCTGACCGCCCGCCATCCCGGTGTCGCCCTGCTCGCCGAGCCCGGGTACCGCACGGTCGCCGCGTCCTCCCGCGGCGCCTACGAGGGCCTGGCCGTCATCGTCCGCGACGGGCTGCGGCCGCACCTGCTCCCCGGCGTCACGCCGCTGCTGGCGGCGGCCCTGACCGAGCCTGGATCGCTGGGCGGGCCGGGATCCCCGGCGCTGCCAGCGGTGGTGCCGGACTCGGCGGGCTGGTGGGCGGCGTACCTCCGGCTGCTCGTCCCGCCCGTGCTCGACCTGCTGGTCACGCACGGCGTGGCACTGGAGCCGCACCTGCAGAACGTGCTGGTCGGAGTGGACGCGGCCGGGCGGCCCGCGCAGGTGTTCTTCCGCGACCTCGAAGGCGCCAAGCTGGTCAGCGGCCAGCACTCCGCCGTGCTGGCGGCGATGCCGCCGGACGCCGCGGCCCGGCTGGCCTACGACTCCGGCCGGGCCTGGGACCGGGTGCTCTACTGCCTGCTGGTGAACCACCTGGCGGAGGTCGCGGCGGCGCTCGCCGACCGCGCGCCCGGCCGGCCGGAGGTCCTGGAGGCGCGGCTGTGGTCGGACCTGCGTGACGTCCTCGCCAAGTGCGCCGCCGACCTGGGCTGGCCGTCCCGGCTCCGGGAACTGCTGGACGGCGCGGCGCTGCCGGGCAAGGCCAACCTCCGCGTCCGCTGGGCGCGGGCCGCCGACCGCCAGGCGGGCTACGTGCCGGTGCCGGGCCCGTTCTCTCGGCCGGAGTTGAGCGTCCCGGAGTCGAGCCTGCCGGAGTCGCGCCTGCCGGAGTCGAGCGTGCCGGAGGCGGGCCGGTGAGCGCCCCGGCCCCGGTGCGTGACCTCGCGGCACGGCTCGCCCGCGAGGACGCGCTGCCCGCCTACGTCTACGACCTCACGGCGCTGGACGCGCACGCGGCGCGGATCGGAGCCGCGCTGCCCCCCGGCGTCGAATGGCACTACGCGGTCAAGGCCAACCCCGACCCCGCGCTGCTGCGCGTCATCGCCCGGCACGCCGACGGCCTCGAGGTCTCCTCGGGCGGCGAACTGCGCCACGCCGCCGCCGCGGTGCCCGGGCACCCGCTGGCGTTCGGCGGCCCCGGCAAGACCGCGGCCGAACTGGCGGCCGCGGTGGCGGCCGGCGCGCTGGTGCACGTGGAGAGCCCGCAGGAACTGCGGCTGCTGGCCAGCGTCGTCCGCGGACTCGGCGGGCAGGCCCGGCGGGCAGAGCCCGCCGTGCTGCTGCGCGTCAACCTCGACGTCCCCGTCCCGGCGAGCGCGGGCCTGGTCATGGGCGGGGGAAGGGGACCGTTCGGCATGGACCGCGATGGTCTCGACGAGTGCGCGGCGCTCCTGCCCGGAACCGGGCTGCGGCTGCGCGGGCTGCACGCCCACCTGGCCAGCGGACTCGGCGTGCGGCCGGCGTTGCGCGCCGCCGCGGGCGTCCTGCGGTTCGCCCGGCGGTGGTGTGACCGGCAGGCCGTGACCGAGCCCGTGATCACGCTGGGCGGCGGGATGGGCGTGGACTACCGGCGGCCGGGCGCCGTCTTCGACTGGACGGCATACGGGCGCGGGCTGGCGCGGCTGGCCGGGACCGCAGCGGCGCGGCCCGGCGAGACGCTGCGGATCGAGCCGGGCCGCGCCGTGACCGCGTACTGCGGCTGGTACGTGACGCGGGTCCTGGACGTGAAACGGAGCGGGGGCGCGGCGTTCGCCGTGGTCGCCGGCGGGACGCACCACCTGCGGACCCCGGCCGCCAAAGGGCACAGCCAGCCGTTCGCGGTCATCGGCAGCGACGACTGGCCGCATCCGTGGGCGCGGCCCGCCGTCACGGGGGCGCCGGTGACGCTCAGCGGGCAGCTCTGCACCCCCAAGGACGTCCTGGCGCGTGACGTCCGCGTGCGGCGGCTGCGCGCCGGTGACCTGGTGGCGTTCGCCATGGCGGGCGCGTACGCGTGGAACATTTCGCACAGCCGTTTCCTTATGCACACGGAACCGGGCTTCCACTACATCGGTGAGGACGTGACGTGACAGAAGCCAGCTCAGACCGGGTGCTGCCCGCGTGGTGCGAGCACGAGCCCGGCGGACACGCCGACGGCGCGCCGTCCGCCGCGACGGCCCCCGCGGGCGCCCGCGCGTGGCTGCTCATCGAGTGCGACGGCCCGTGGGCGGCCGAGGCCACCGAGACCGCGCTGCCCACCCCGCTGGCCAAGCTCGCCCTCAGCGCGGACGAGCTGGGCATCCGCGTCCAGCTCATCCGGCGGCCGTCGCGTGCTGTCCCGCCGGGCAGGGGGGACCGGGCCCGCGGCGAAGGCGGGGCGGATGACGGGGCCCGGGCGGAGAACGCGCGACGTGACGGGGCTGCTGTTCCGGTTGTGTTCGCCGCCTGGACCGCCGGTCCCGCGCCCTGGGCGCGCCGGATCGGCGCCGGCGACCTCGGGCAGCGCACGCTCACCGCTATCGCCGCCGGGGAGGCGCCGGACGGGGCGGCCGAGTCCGGGCCGCTGTTCCTGGTCTGCACGCACGGGCGGCGCGACCGCTGCTGCGCGCGGTTCGGCGTGCCGCTCGCCCGCGAGCTCGCGGCCGGCCATCCGGACGAGGTGTGGGAATCCACGCACGTCGGTGGCCATCGCTTCGCCGCCAACCTGGTCATCCTGCCGCACGGGCTGTACTACGGGCCGGTGGACGCGGCGACCGCCCGGGGCGCGATCGGCGCCTACGCCCGCGGCGTGATCACCGCGCGCGGCTACCGCGGCCGGGCCGGGCAGCCCGTCGAGGCACAGGAGGCCGACTGCGCCGCGGTGACCCGCGCCGGGACGCTGCCGCTCGCCGGATAGCGCACCGCATGAGCTGTATGGAAATCCGTCATCCTGACGACAGTCATCACCGCCGACCTGGCGGAGCTAGGTGTCGGCGCGATCGAGACCGTCCTGGTCGGGCGGGCGGTCAAGCGGCCGGGCAAGCCGGCCGCGTAAGCGGGCCCGCCGCCCGGCGCAGCGCGCGGCGGCCCGCGTCAGGAGCCGAGCGCGCGCTGGCAGTCGGCGCAGCGGCCGGTGACGGCGAAACGGTGCGGGTTGATCGCGAACCCGTAGTCGGTCCCGGCCACGCGGACCAGGTCGGCGAAGACCTCACCCGGAACCTCAATCATGGTGCCGCACCGCTCGCAGACCAGGTGGCCGTGCGGGGCGGAGGCGAGATGGTAGGTGGCGGGCCCGCCACCGAGGCGGGTGCTGTCGATGACGCCGAGCCGCTCCAGCTCTTCGAGGTTGCGGTAGATCGTCGACAGGTGCACGTCCGGCGCGCGCGAGTGGACCTCGGCCGCCAGTTCCTCGGCGCTGCGGTGCTTGCCGCTGCCGAACAACGCGTCCAGCAGCAGCCGGCGTGCGGGCGTGGCCCGGCCGCCGTGCCGGCGTACCAGGTCGAGGACGGCCTCGACGGTGTCCCGGTCGGCGCGCTCCGCGGCCGCCGGGCCTGCTTTACTGGCCACCCTTGCAGGATAAGGCAAACGCATGCAGTTGCATGCCCTCGCAATTGCGAATCCCCGGCCGGGCCGGCCGGCGGCGCTTTCTAGTCGGCCGAGTCGACCGAGATCGCCCGGCTGGTGTCCCATTTCTGCTCCAGCTTGCCGAAGTGCCAGACGGCCAGGGCGACGACCCAGGTGAGGACGAAGACGCCGACGATCACGAACCCGGCGGTGTTGATATTGAAGTTCTCCATGAAGGACCAGAAGCCGCCGCTGAGGCCGCCGTCCTGGCCGAGGAGGCCCAGCAGCTCGACGGCGCCGATGAAGACGGCCACGAACACCGACAGCCCGGTGATGGTGAGGTTGTAGTAGACCTTGCGGACGGGCTTGGAAAAGGCCCAGTCGTAGGCGAAGTTCATGAAGCAGCCGTCGGCGGTGTCGAACAGGCTCATCCCGGCGGCGAACAGGATGGGCAGCGACAAGATGGCGTAGAAGGGCAGGCCGCCGACCACGGCGGTGCCGGCCAGGACGAGCAGGGCGACCTCGGTGGCGGTGTCGAAGCCGAGGCCGAACAGGAACCCGATCGGGTACATCTTCCAGGGCGTGTCGACGCGGCGGGCGAGGCGGCCGAGGAACCGGTTCATCAGGCCGCGCTTGTTGAGCTGCTCTTCCAAGGCTTCGTCGTCGTAGGCGCCCCTGCGCATCTCGCGGAAGACCTTGTTGATGCCGACCAGGATGACGATGTTGAACGCGGCGATCAGGAACAGGAAGAACCCGGACACGCACGTGCCGATAATGTTGGTCGTGTATTGCAGGTGCGAACTGCCGTTCTTGACCTGCTCGTCCAGGCCGCGGATGCCGAAGTTGAGCAGCACGGCGAGCACGAACACGACGGTGGAGTGGCCCAGGGAGAAGAAGAACCCGACCGACAGCGGCCGCTTGCCCTCGCCCACGAGCTTGCGGGTGGTGTTGTCGATGGCGGCGATGTGGTCGGCGTCGAACGCGTGCCGCATGCCGAGCGTGTAGGCCAGCGCACCGGTCCCGAAGCCGAAGACCTCGGTGCTGTTGATGTGGTAATGCCCGCCCTCGGCGGCGGCCAGCATCACCCAGCCCGCCACGTTCAGCCCGATGACCGTCGCGATCATCGCGCCCGCACGAGTCCACTCCGCCGGCGTCAGCCCGTTCCGGACCCGTGCCAGCCGCGCGCCCACGCTCGCCATCTGATGATCACCTTTCTCCGCTGCACCCGAACAGGGAAAAGTCTAGAGATAGATGCGACAGGTTCGCAATAGCGCATCCTGCGTATGTGCATGATCACATCACCTGCGTGCGCGGCGCGTCAGCGGGGGGTGGCGTGCCGCGATCGCGGAGAACCCGGGCACGCGTAACGAGCCGGTGGGGCGAGAGCCCGGACACCGGCGGGGAGCCGGGACGTTAAAGATCCGGGTGTTCGAGGATCCAGTTGGCGAGCTGGGTGCGGGAGGAGAAGCCCAGTTTCGCGAAGATGTGCTCCAGGTGCGAGTCGACCGTGCGCTTGGAGAGGTAGAGGCGCTCGGCGATCTCGCGGTTGCCGAGGCCCTCGGCGACCAGGCGGCCGATCTCCTTCTCGCGGCGGGTGAGCGGCTTGACCATCTTGACGTCCTCGGGCACGGCGGGCCGCTCGTCGCGGGCGACGGCGATCGCCTCGGCCAGCGACAGCGACAGGCCGTGCCGGTAAGCCGCCTGGTACCGTTCCTCGCCCAGGTGCTCAAGCGCGGTGTCGCCGGCACTGCGCCGGATGTTCGAGTAGCCCGGCCCCATCCGGATGGGGGCGTTGAGGATCTTCCAGAAGGTGTCGCCCGCGCCATACAGCACGGCCGCGCGCTCGAACTCGCCGAGCGCGGCGGCGCACACGGCGAGCAGGTCAAAGCACATCGTCATCGTGTGCAGGTCGCCGAGCCGTTGCTTGATGTCCAGGGCCGCGAGCGCGTCCGCGATCGCGGCGGCGTGCTCGCCCGACAGCCAGCGGGCCCCGCCGCGGACCCACAGCGCGGTGCCGCGGCCCCACTGCTCCCCGGCCTCGTCGCAGTGACGGAGGTACTCCTCGCACAGCTCGATCGCCCGCGTGACGTCGAGGTTGAGCAGGCAGACCGAGGCGAGCCGCCCGTAGCCGGACAGCGCGAACGCGTCGCTGAAGCCGATCTGCCCGTAGACCGCGAGGGCCTCCTCGTGCCGGGCGGCGGCGGTCTCCAGGTCGCCGGCGTAGAACGCGACGATGCCCTGCGCGTCGGTGAGGTGGGCGCCGAGGTCGGTGTCGCGCAGTTCGGCCGCGAGGCCGGCGGCCCGCTCGAGCAGCGTGAACCCCTCGGCCAGGTCGCCCTGCTGGACCGCGAGGATGCCGGCCCCGTAGGCCGCCCAGGCGTTGTCGGGCGTGCCCGTGCCGGCCGTCATGGCCCGCTCGTGCCAGGACCGGCCTTCGGTGAACATCCCGGTCATCAGCCAGTAGGTGCGCAGCAGCACCGTCATGCGCAGGCCGACCGTGTCCTGCCCGGGGGCGCGCAGCGACCAGTCCAGCGCCACCCGCAGGTTGTCCGTCTCGTCCCGCAGCCGGGTCATCCAGCTGACCTGCTCGGGGCTGAGGGTGTGCGCGGCCGCCTGCTCCGCGAGGCCCAGGTAGTAGTCGCGGTGCCGGGCGCGCAGCCCGTCCGGCCCGTGCGCGTCCTGGGCGTCAGCCAGCTGCTCGGCGCCGAACTCGCGCATCGTGTCGAGCATGCGGTAACGACCGGACGGCTCGTCGTAGGACACGATCGACTTCTCGACCAGCCGGATCAGCGTGTCGAGCACGTCCGTGCCGCACACGTGTTCCGCCGCCATGAGGTCGAAGCTGCCGGGGAAGACCGACAGCCGCGCCCACAGTGCCTGCTCATCGGCGGTGCACAGCCCGTAGCTCCACTGGACGGCCGAGCTCAGCGTGCGGTGGCGGTCGACGTTGGTGCGCGCCGTGCCGAGGATGCGGAACCGGTCGCCGAGCCGCGCGAGCACCTCCTCCACGGCCATGCTCCGCAGGCGGACGGCCGCCAGCTCGAGCGCCAGCGGTATGCCGTCGAGCCGCCGGCACAGCTCCACGACGGCGTCCGTGTTCTCCGGCGTGAGCGCGAACCCGGGCATCGCGGCCTGCGCGCGGTCCACGAACAGCGCGATCGCGTCGAACTCGGCCGGGGCCGCGTCGGCCGGCCGGGCCGCCTCGGTGGCCCCGGCTGTTTCGGCCCAGTCGGCGGACGTCGCGGGCAGGTCGAGGGGCGGTACCTCCAGCGCCTGCTCGTCGGGCAGCTTGAGCGGCTCGCGGCTGGTCGCGAGGATCCGGAGCCCCGGCACCGCCCGCAGCAGCTCCCGCGCCAGGTCCGCGCAGCCGTCGAGGAGGTGCTCGCACGTGTCGAGCACCATGAGGAACTCGCGGTCGGCCAGGTTCGCGGCGAGCCGGTCGAGCGAGTCGCCGGCCGACTCGTCGGGCAGGCCGAGCGCGGCCGCGACGGCCCGCGGCAGCAGGCCGGGGTCGCGCACCGCCGACAGCTCGACGAACCAGCAGCCGTCCGGGTAGGACTCGCGCAGCTGCCCGGCGACCTGGAGGGCGAGACGGGTCTTGCCCACGCCGCCGGCGCCGCGCAAGGTGACGAGCCGGCAATTGACCACGGCTTCGGCGATCGCCGACAGCTCACGCCGGCGGCCGATGAACCGGGTAACCTCGGCCGGCAAATTATGCTTTTGAGGCCCAAGCGGCAGCGCAGTCACGAGGCCCCCCTCAATCGTGTAGTACGCCGGAGAGCCGTGCCGCTCACGCAGCGGGCTCTCCGGAATGCTACATCTGGGGGCCCCGCGTCAGGGGCCAGATCCGGGTGCGGCCCTCAGATCCGGACCAGCCGTCAGATCCTGGTCCAGGCCTCGCTGAGCACCGAGCGCAGGATCTGCTCCATCACGTCGAAGTGCTCCTGCGTGCAGATCAGCGGCGGCGCGAGCTGGACCACCGGGTCGCCGCGGTCGTCGGCGCGGCAGACCAGGCCGGCGTCGAACAGCGCGTGGGACAGGAACCCGCGCAGCAGCCGCTCCGACTCGTCGTCGTCGAAGGTCTCCTTGGTGGCCTTGTCCTTCACCAGCTCGATGCCGTAGAAGTACCCGTCGCCGCGGACGTCGCCGACGATGGGAAGATCCAGCAGCTTCTCCAGGGTCGCGCGGAAGGCGTCCTCGTTGGCACGGACGTTGCTGAGCAGGTTGTCCCGCTCGAACACGTCCAGGTTGGCGAGGGCGACGGCCGAGGACACCGGGTGGCCGGCGAACGTGACGCCGTGCAGGAAGGTGGCGCCGCCGGTGCGGAACGGCTCCATCAGCTGGTCGCGCACGACCATGCCGCCCAGCGGCGAGTAGCCGGAGGTCACGCCCTTGGCGAAGGTGATGATGTCCGGCTGGTAGCCGTAGCGCTCGGCGCCGAAGTAGTAGCCGAGCCGCCCGAAGGCGCAGATCACCTCGTCAGAGACCAGCAGCACGCCGTACTTATCGCATATTGCGCGAACGCGGGCGAAATACCCGGGCGGCGGCGGGAAGCAGCCGCCGGAGTTCTGCACCGGCTCCAGGAAGACGGCGGCGACCGACTCCGGTCCCTCACGGAGGATGGCCCGCTCGATCTCGTCGGCGGCCCACTGGCCGAACTCCTCGAGCGAGGACGACACGAAGTGGGGAGCGCGGTAGAAGTTCGTGTTCGGCACGCGCACGCCACCCGGCGGCAGCGGTTCGAAGTCCGGCTTGATGTCGGCCAGCCCGGTGATCGCGAGGGCGCCCATCGAGGTGCCGTGGTAGGCGATGTCCCGGCTGATCACCTTGTAGCGGGCGGGCTCGCCGGTGTGCTTGAAGTAGGCCTTGGCCAGCTTCCACGCCGACTCGACGGCCTCGGACCCCGAGGTGGTGAAGAACACCTTGTTGAGGTCGCCGGGCGCGAGGGAGGCGATGCGGTCGGCGAGCTGCACGGCCGCCGGGTGGGCGTAGGACCACAGCGGGAAGTACGCCAGCTCCGCGGCCTGCTTGGACGCGGCCTCGGCGAGCTCGGTCCGGCCGTGCCCGACCATGGATACGAACAGCCCGGACAGGCCGTCGAGATAACGCTTGCCGTGGCTGTCGTAGACGTACGGGCCGGAGCCCCGCACGATGACGGGCATGTCCTCGGTGTTGTAGGCGGACATCTGCGTAAAGTGCAGCCACAGGTGGTCTTTGGCGGCCTGCTGCAGCGCGACGGGATCGGACGGGTCGAAGGTCATCGTGTACCCCATGAATACGTTTGCTTGGCGAGTTTCAGGTAGACGAAGGTCTCCGTCGAGGTCACGGACGGCACCCCGCGTATCTGGCTCAGGATTTCCAGCAGATGGTCGTCGTCCTCGCACACCACCTCGAGAAGCAGGTCGAACGACCCCGCGGTGATCACCACATAGTCGATCTCCTGCATGCTGGCCAGGTGTTCGGCGACCTTCGCGAGGTCTCCCTCGCACTTCAGGCCGATCATCGCCTGGCGGCGGAAACCGAGCGTGAGCGGATCGGTGACCGCGACGATCTGCATCACGCCGGTCTCCTGGAGGCGCTGCACGCGCTGGCGGACCGCGGCCTCGGACAGGCCGACGGCCTTGCCGATCGCCGCGTAGGACTGGCGGCCGTCCGCTTGCAGCTGCTCGATGATTCCCTTGGAGATATCGTCGAGGACAACCGCGGGACCCGGAGTGCCATTCGGCCTGATGGACATCGCGGTTATCTCCTCCCCAACCCGGCTCCGGCGTCTCCGGCCGCCACGCATCTCAGCTTCATGCTGATCACCTTCGCACCCCCGTGTCAACTGATTTCGCAGGTATATGCAAGAATAGCCACGGATTCGCTTGTTTGCGACACCCAACTCTGCGAAGCTCGTCGCATCGCTTGTAGGAGGAGGCCCCAATGCCCGAGGGCGCACTGCGCAACTTCGTGAACGGGAAGCACACCGACCCGCGCGACGGCGCGTACAGCGACGTGGTCAATCCGAGCACCGGAGAGGTCTACGCGCAGGCCCCGGTGTCGTCCGCGGCCGACGTGGACGAGGCCCTGCGGGCGGCGGCCGACGCGTTCCAGACCTGGCGCGACGCTACTCCGGCCGAGCGCAGCCTGGCCATGCTGAAGTTCGCCGGCGCCGTCGAGGAAAGGGCCGAGGACCTCGTCCAGGCCGAGTGCGCGAACACCGGCAAGCCCGTCGCGCTTACCCGGGACGAGGAACTCCCGCCGAGCGTCGACCAGCTCCGGTTCTTCGCGGCGGCGGCCCGGCTCCTCGAGGGCCGTTCCGCGGGCGAGTACATGAGGGACCACACGTCCATGATCCGCCGTGAGCCCGTCGGCGTGTGCGCCCAGGTCACGCCCTGGAACTACCCGCTGATGATGGCGGTGTGGAAGATCGGCCCGGCGCTCGCGGCGGGCAACACGGTGGTCCTCAAGCCGTCCGACACCACCCCGGCCTCGACGCTGCTGCTCGCCGAGATCGCCGCGGAGTTCTTCCCGCCCGGCGTGTTCAACGTGCTCACCGGCGACCGCGACACCGGCCGGGCGCTCGTGCGGCACAAGATCCCGGCCATGGTCTCCATCACCGGTTCGGTGCGCGCCGGTATCGAGGTGGCCCGCGCGGCCGCCGACGACCTCAAGCGCGTGCACCTGGAACTGGGCGGCAAGGCCCCGGTCGTGGTGTTCGACGACGCCGATGTGGCGGCGACGGCGGAGGGCATCGCGGGCGCCGGCTACTTCAACGCCGGCCAGGACTGCACGGCCGCGACCCGGGTCCTCGCCGGGCCCGGCATCGCGGCGGACCTGACCGCGGCGCTGGCCGAGCGGGCGCGCAACACGGTGACGGGCGGCACCGACGTCGCGGACGCGGACTTCGGCCCGCTGAACAACCCGGATCAGCTCGCCCGCGTCGCCGGTTTCCTGGACCGGACCCCGGCCCACGCCACCGTGCAGGCGGGCGGCCACGCCATCGACGGCCCGGGCTACCTGTTCGAGCCCACCGTCGTGTCCGGGCTCGCGCAGGACGACGAGATGATCCAGGACGAGATCTTCGGCCCGGTCATCACCGTGCAGCGGTTCAGTGACGAGGAAGAGGCGGTCCGCTGGGCCAACGACGTCCGTTACGGCCTGGCCGCCAGCGTCTGGACGAAGGACCATGGCCGCGCGATGCGGATGGCACGCCGCCTCGACTTCGGCGCGGTGTGGATCAACACGCACATCCCGATCGTCGCCGAGATGCCGCACGGCGGGTTCAAGCACTCGGGCTACGGCAAGGACCTGTCCATGTACGGCTTCGAGGACTACACCCGCGTCAAGCACGTCATGAGCTACATCGGCCAGTAGGTTTACTCAACCGCTGCGGCGGTATCCGCGTCCTAATGAATATGACGAGAAAACTCGGACGGGCGGGCGCGGGTGCCGCGGCGTGCGGGGCGGTCCTGCTCGCGGCGGCGTGCGGATCACCGCCCGGCTCTTCTTCCGCTGCTTCTTCCGCCGGGCGAGCCGGGGCGTCGGCGGCCGCGACGTCGTCTTCGGCCGCCTCCCCGCGAACGCTCCCGGGAGGGTCGCTGTCGACCCCGCTACCGCGGTCGTCCGCCTCGGCGTCGTCGTGCCCGGCCGCCAAGCCCGTGCGCCTGGACACCGCGACGGCCCCGCAGACCGTCCCGGCGCTCGCCTCGGTCGAGTTCGTCTCCGCGTCCCGGGGCTGGGCGGCCGGCAACGGCCGCATCCTCGCCACCAGCGACGGCGGCGCGTCCTGGCACGCACAGTACAGCGGCCCAGCGCAGTTCTTCCAGGTGGACTTCACCGACGCCGCGCACGGCTGGGCCGTCGGCACGGACGGGCTGATGGTCACGTCCGACGGCGGCCAGACCTGGACCGGGCGGCCGGAGCCGTGCGGGCTGGTGGACTCGGTCCACTTCGTGACCCCGGCCCTCGGCTACGCGATCGCCGGGGGTACGCAGGTCCGGATCGACGGCGGCGTGCCGGCCCCGACGAGCGGCGGCACGCTGCTCAAGACGACCAACGGCGGGCAGAGCTGGACCGCCGTGACCAGCGCGCCCGCGCCGGCGCAGGCGGTGTGCTTCGCCAGCGCCGCCGACGGGTTCCTCGGCACGCCGGGCAAGATCTGGCGCAGCACCAACGGCGGCGCGACCTGGGCGGCGTCCTTCGCGGAGCCGCCGAAGTCTTCCTCCTTGCCGAAACAGCCAGGTGACACGCCCGCCCTGCAGTGCGCGGGCCCGGACGCGGCGTGGGTGGACTTCCTGGGCTACGGCGCGGCGATGAGCAACGCCCCGTACATCGCGTACGCCACGCAGGACGGAGCGCACTGGCGCGCGCTGTTCGAGGAGGGCTACACCGAGTCGGCCGTCTACCCGCAGGTGCACGCGCCCGACGGGCCGGGCTCGTACCCGGGGCCGTTCAGCGCGATCAGCCCGGACACGGCCGTTTTCCTGGGCTGGGATCCGCCCGAGGGCCTCGGCGCGGTGCCGCTGGACACGGTAACGGGCAGCACCCTGGCCAAGGTGGGTAACGTCGGCGGCCTGACGCAGGCGTACTCGGCCGCGTTCATCTCCCCGACGCGCGGCTGGGTGGTCGGCACCGACCAGACCGCCTCCGGCAAGGCCGGCCCCGCCGAGATTGAGGCGACCACGAACGGCGGCCACACCTGGACCCGTCAGTACACGGCGGGCTAGAACCTGGCCGCGCCCCGCCCCGGGCCCAGGCCCCGGCCCCGGCCCCGGTTCTGCCGAATGGAGGTTCGGCATGTTCTACGAGGCCACACCCGATTCGGCCGAACGCGAGGGGTGCGCGACACACTCGGCGTGGGCTGGCCCGCGCCGTCAAGATCATGGGTCGTTCCGGCGTCCATGCCACCACCGACCCATGATCTCGAGAAAAGCCGGCCCGGAATGTCCGCTATATGGCGTTATTCCGGTCAACCCCGGCGCCGCTACGGCTCACCTAGTCCACGTTTTCGAAGATCATGGGTCGTACATGCCAAATAGTGGCATGTACGACCCATGATCATGCTGGATGACTCCGGGACGGCTTTCCGGGGCGTCTGTTCATGGGGTTATATCCGGATATATCCGGCCGCGTGGTCGTCGTGCTGGCGGCTTTGGCGCGTTCGACCCGTGAAAACGCCCGCGGCGCCGCCCCGGATCGCCCGCGGCGCCGCCCCGGACCGCCGCTCCGGCCGAAGCGCGGGGGCGCGGGGGGCGAGGGGAACGCGTGGGGCGCTCGCCCAGACCTCAGCTCGGGCCTCAGCCTGGATCTCAGCCCGGACCCCAGCCTGGTCTGAACGTGCGTAGGAAGTCCGAGAGGGCCTCGTAGTAGGGGGCGATAGTGGTGATATCGGCGTATTCGTCGGGGCCGTGCTGGCCGGCGCCGCCGATGCCGAAGGACACCGCGTTCATTCCGTGCTGCCGGTAGAAACGAGAGTCGCCCGTGCCATGCTTGCGCAGGAACCCTCCGTGGTAACCCTGGCGGCGCGCCGCCGCCTGGAGGGCGGTCACCGCCGGGCTCGTCACGTCGGCGTGCGCGGGGGAGTCCATGCGCTGGACCTCCGCCGTGACGCCGGGCTCGCAAAAGCCGGCGAGGTACGCGGCGACCTCCGCGTCCGTCTTCCCGTCCAGGTCCGGGTCGCCGGCCGGGAAGCGGATGTCCAGCCAGGCCTCCGCCGTCGCGGGTACCTGGTTGAACGCCGTGTTCGGACTGGTGACCCGGGCGACGTTGACGGTCGTGCGCCAGGCCTCGGCGTCTGGGACCGGGTACCTGTCCAGGATGCGGCCGAGGCTGCGTTGCAGCTTGAGCACGGCGTTGTCGCCGAGCCACGGGTACGCACCGTGCGCGCTGCGCCCGGTGGCGCGGAGGATCACGTTGGCGATCCCCTTCGACTCGGTGGAGATTCCGAGCCCGCTGCTCTCGCCGAGGATCGCGAATTCGGTGGTGACGCCCAGCTCAAGCTGGTGGCGGGTCCCGTCGTAGCCGCCGGTCTCCTCGTCGGTGACCAGCTGAAGGCCGAGGGCGTACGGCAGCTGCCCGGCCAGTTCGCGGAAGACGAGGGCCATGACCAGCCCGGAGACCTTCATGTCCTGCGCGCCCCGGGCGTACAGGCGGGCGTCGTCGCGGCGGAGATGGAACTGGTCCTTCGGGGCGGGGATGACGTCGAGGTGGGCGTTGAGGATGACCCCGTAGCGGGGGCGCCATTGCCCGTGCTCGTGGTGGGCGCCGTGGTACAGCAGCGCGCTCGGCTTGCCGCCGGACGCGAACCGCTCGGTCATGAAGTCGCCGCCGGTGAAGCCGACGACGAACTCGAGCGCCGCGGCGAGCCCGTCCGGGTGGTCCGCGGTTGACTCGATGGCCAGCAGCTCACGGGCGTCGTCCAGGAAAGTTTCCAGGTCCACGACACCATCGTGACATAGCGCCCGGGGCCGGGCCCGCTGGTGTGCGGCCCGGCCCGGAGCGTCAGCCAGCCTTACCGGTGCCGCGGCCGGTAGGGGGTCGTCAGGAGCCTGAGGTCGATCGAGTCGGCGATCGCCTGGTAACCGGCGTCGTTCGGGTGCAGATGGTCGCCGCTGTCGTAGACCGGATTCAGCTGTGCCGGGTTGGCCGGGTCCTCGAGCACGGTGGAGAAGTCAGCCGTCCCGTCGAACGCGCCGCTGGTCAGGATCCAGTTGTTGACCTCCTCGCGAAGGGTGTTGCCCTCGGCCGTCCAGCCGCCGGTGCCCTCGGTGGGTTGGAGGGTCGCCCCGATGACCTTGATGCCGTGTGCGTGCGCGACGTCGATCAGCTGCTGGTACACGGTGGTGAAGTCGCTCAGCGGCAGGCTCGGGTTGGCCAGGATGTCGTTGGTGCCCTCCCAGCTGATGATCGCCTGCACGCCGGTCTGGTCGATGGCGTCCCGCAGGAACCGGGCGGGCGCGGCCTGCCCGTCCGTCCCGGTGTCGGCGAACAGCTCGTTGCCGGAGATGCCGGCGTTGAGCACCGACAGCTGCTGGCCCTTGGGCAGCGCGAGCAGGCGGCGCGCCAGGTCGTCGGGGTAGCGCTCGTTGGCGTTGGGCGTGGAGGCGTTGCCGTCGGTGGTCGACGGGCCGAACGTCACCACCGCGCCCTTCACCGACGGGTTCACCACGTCCACGCCGTCCAGGAAGTACCAGGACGAGTCAGTGTTCGTGTACGCGGTGGCGGCGGTGTCGGCGCTGTGGTCCCCGGCCGTCGAGTAGTAGTTGGTGCTGTCAGCCTCCGGGTGCCAGGTCGTCGGCCCGGTGGGCTGCTGAAAGTAGATAGAGACGGCGAGGTCGGTCTCCGCGCCGACCTTCAGCCTGATCGGGTCGCTGAACTCGCGGTCGCCGGCCGGGATCGTGACCGACTTGCGGCCGTCGAAGAGCACCTGCCGCGTTGTCCCCGGCACGGTCGCGGCGCCCGACTGCCGCAGGGCCACGTGCACATCGCTGACGACGAGGGGCGCCGTGCCGAACACGTTGGAGAGCCGGATACGGATCTCGCTGCCGCCGGCGCTGGTGTGGATGATGTCCCGTACGGTCTGATCGGTGAAGCCGGTGGCCGACAGGCCGCTGGTGCCCGGCTCTACCTGCGCCGACTCCCAGGTTCCGACCCAGTTCGGCCCGGCCCCGTGCTGCCCGGCGCCGTCCTGCCCGGCCTGATGGGGCCCGGCCTGATCCGGCTGGGTCGCGGCCCTCGCCGGGCCCCCGCCCGCCATGACGCCGCCCGCCACGATGGCGACGACACTCGCCGCGGCGAGGCCCGCGGCGAAAGTGAGGCGTTTACCGGCCTTGCGAAGCTGTCTCAACGCGCGCTCCAGAAAATCGGGGTATGTCCGGAAACGACACTAAAAACAGCACGGGTACAAAGTCAACCAAATATGTAGGAATTATTAAGTTTACGATTGTGTCGTTGTGGTGGGCGGTGCGCGCCCGCGGTCGCCTTCTTGCCCGACTGCGCCCGAGGCCCGCCGGCCGCGCATAGGGTGAGGTCATGAGCATCAGCAAGCCAGAGGTTGACTTCCCTGACGGCGCGCCGCCCGAGGACCTGCGGGTCACGGATATCTGGGAAGGCAACGGCAAAGTCGCCAGCGCGGGCGACACGGTCCGCGTCCACTATGTCGGCGTCGCCTACTCGACCGGCGAGGAGTTCGACGCGAGCTGGAACCGGGGCGAGCCCCTCGAGTTCGCCCTCGGCGCGGGCCGGGTCATCGCCGGCTGGGACCAGGGCGTGCAGGGCATGAAGGTCGGCGGTCGCCGCGAGCTCGTCATCCCGCCGCACCTGGCCTACGGCAGCCGCGGCGTCGGCCCCATCAAGCCCAACGAGACGCTGATCTTCGTCTGCGATCTCGTCTCCGCCTAACCCGTATATTTCCGGCGAGCAGGCGCCTGCCCTGACGTGCCCCGCTCGCTTACTTTCTTGATCACGGGCCGAAAAGGGTGCCGCAACCCCCTTTTCGGCCCGTGATCATGGAAAGCGCGGTTCGCGGGTGTGCGGCCGCGCCTGTCTGTCAGGCCGCTCCGTCAGGCCGCGCGGTTCGCTACCGCGTAGTCGTTCAGGCGCTTGAGCGCGTCGGCGTAGATCGACTGCAGGGCCCGCGGGGCGAAGGTGCGCTCGAAGAAGCCGCCGATGCCGCTGGCGCCGTCCCAGTTTGTCATGATCCGCACCAGGGACCTGTCGCCCTGCGGATCGACGGTGTAGGTCGTGACCAGGCTCGAGCCCGTGTCGCTCTCCGTCAGCGTGCGCCCGGGTTCGGGCTCGGCGATCCGCATGTGGTATTCGCGGGTGCGCCCGCCCGCGGTGATCGTGAACCGCGTGACGGTGCCCGCCCCGACGCCGCCTTCCTCGACCTGGAAACCGGAGAACGCGGGCGGCAGGATCTGCTGGTGGATGTGCATGTCCGCGATGTAGCCGTACACCTTGTCGGCGGGGGCGTCGACGGTGCCTGCAGCGGAGGCCTGGACTTTTGCCATGTGCCCATGTTTACCAAAGAGCCTTATGCCTCACGTCCCAGGCTCCGTGCTTCATGGGCAGGAACCTGGGACGTGCAGGATAAAGGTTTAGGAAGCGGACGGGCGCAGGTAACCGGTACGGCTCGTCGTGTCCTGGACCGGCGGGGTGTTGACGGCCGGGATGGTGGGGGCCGGGTTGTCGGCGACCTCCTGCTGCGCGGCCAGCAGGGTGCGCGTTGTCGACGGCACCGACAGCGCCTGGTTTCCGGCCGGGAACGGCCGGGGCTGGCTGAACTGGAACGCCGATGTCAGGTCGCCGACGGTCTGGCGCCGCCAGGCGCTGATGTTCGGCTCGGTCACGCCGAAACGGGTCTCCAGGAGCCGGATCAGCGAGGTGTGGTCGAACGTCTCGGTCGCCACGTACCCGCCGACGGTCCACGGGGACACGATCGTGCAGGGCACGCGGAAGCCGAGCCCGATCGGCACGCCGTCCACGTACTCGTCGGCCGTGCCCGCCGGCGCGGTCGGCGGGAGCACATGGTCGAAGTAGCCGTCGTTCTCGTCGTACATCAAGATGAACACCGTCTTCGCCCACACCTTGGGGTTGGCGGCGATGGCGTCGATCTTCGAGGCGATGTACTGCGCGCCGGCCGCGGCCGTCCAGTCGGGGTGCTCGCACTGCGCGGACGGCGCCACCAGCCACGACACCTGCGGCAGCCGGTCGTTCAGCGCGTCGTCCTCGAACCAGCCGGCCGGCTTCCTGACCATCCCGCTCTGCCACAGCACCGACTCGTGGTCGGCGGTCGCGTACTGGTGGAACCACTCCAGCGAGTTGTCGTCGTAGTTGTCGTACTCCTGGTACACCTGCCAGGTGATCCCGGCCGCGGTCAGCCGCTCGGGGTACGTCGTCCAGGTGCAGTACGGGTTGTTGTAGGCCGGGCTGTCGTCCGTCACCGGGCCGCCGCCGGTGCCGTTCGGGTCGAGCATGCCGGACCACATGTAGAGCCGGTTGGGGTTCGTCGGCCCGAGCACCGAGCAGTGGTAGGCGTCGCACAGGGTGAACGCGGAGGCGAGCGCCCAGTGGAACGGGATGTCGGCCTGCTTGAAGTACCCCATGGTCTGGGCGCCCTTGGCCGCCACCCAGGCGTCCATCGCCCCGTTGTCCCACGCCTGGTGCTGGGTGCCCCAGTCGTGGGCGGTGCCCGGCACGGCCTGCGCGGACGTGGTCTGCGTGTCCATGTGGAACGGCAGCAGATAGCCGTCCGCGTGCGCGGCGTCGGGCTGTTGGAAGACGCTGTTGCCGTTCGGCAGCTTCATCGCGTTCGGGTCGCCGAAGCCGCGCACCCCCGGGAACGTCCCGAAGTACTCGTCGAAGCTCCGGTTCTCCTGCATCAGGAACACGACATGCTCGATGTCGTTGATGCTGCCCTCGCCGGGCCGCGGTGCGTCGGTGGACGCGAGCGCCTTGCGGACGTTCGGCGGGAGGAAGACGGAGGCGGCGGCCGCGGCGCCGAGACCGGCCGCGCCCTTGAACAGTGTCCGCCGCGAGACGGCGGAAGAATTGTCAGTCACGATGGTCCGTTTCGTGTCGTCGGTGAGGCCCGTGCTGGCTGGAACCGTGCTGGCTGGAACCGCGCCGCTTATGGCTGTGCCAGCTGACGGGTGGGGACCGAGGGCCGGCCCGCGGGGCGGAACGGCCAGCCCGGCAGGCCGCGTCCGGACGAGGGAGCCGGCTTCACGGTCAGCGTCACCGCGCTGGTCGCGGCCGTGCCCGTCGCGTTCGTGAACACTGCCTCGTACCGGGTGCCGGACTGCACGGTCGCCGTGCGCGATACGACGAGCGTGTCCTGCGTGGCGCCGGCGATCGGGGTGAACGTCTTCGCTCCCGGGGCCTCGGATTCCCACCGCACCGCCGGCCGCGGCGTGCCGCTGGCCTCGGCGTGGAAGACCGCCGGGAAGCCGGAGTAGTCCGTGACGGACACCGGCTGCACGGTCACCGCGGGGGCGACCTGCGGCTCGAATTCGGCGATCCGGTGGTTGGCGGAGTCGGTGACGTACACCCGACCGTCGGGGCCGATCGCCACGGACTCGGGCATGGACAGCGTTCCCGCGCTCGCCTCGCCCGCCCCTGCCTTGCCCGCCGCTGCCTGGCCGGGTGTGCCAAACTCGCCCTCGTAGAGGCTGTCGGCGTTGAACTCCTGCACGAGGTCATAGTCGGGCTCGGTGACGTACACGTTGCCGTCGGCGTCGAGCGCGACATCGGCCGGGTTGGACATGCCGCCGTAGTTGCTGTCGTTGCCGAGCCCGACCGTCTCGAGCTGGGCACCGGAGGAGTTGTACTCGGTGACCGAGTCGTCGGAGGTGTCGTACGCGCCGTTCTGGGCGACCCACAGGTCGCCGTCGGCCGCGACCGCGAGCCCCTGCGGGTTGCTCATGCCAGCGGTGATCGATTGGCTGAACGTCCCCTGCCCGCCGAATTCCTCCACCCGGCTGTTCCCGGTGTCGGAGACGTAGATGTCGCCGTCGCTGGCGACCGCCACGCCCTCGGGGCCGGAGAACTGGCCGTTGCCGGTGCCGGCGCTGCCGATGGTCCGCACGAACTTGCCGCCGGCGGTGTACTCCTCGACCCGGTTGTTGCCGGTGTCGGCGACGAACACGTCACCGCCGCCCACCGCGATCGACTGGGGCTGGCTCAGCTGCCCGTTCCCGCTGCCCTCGCCGCCGAAGGTCCGGATGGCCTGGCCGCCGGCGCCGAACTCGGTGACCCGGCTGGTGGCGGCATCGACCGTCCAGACGTTTCCGGCGCTGTCGACCGCGACGCCGGACGGGTTGTCCAGGGCGGACTGGCCGTGGCCGTCGAGGCTGGCGCGGTAAACAGGCTGGGGAACCTTCGGCGCGGCGGTCACGGTGAACGTCACCGGGCTGCCCAGCACGGAGTAGCCGTTGTCGTAGAAGAGGTACGCCTCCCAGGTGCCCGGGGTCAGGTCCGCCGTGCTGAAGGTGGCGCTGCCGCTGGTGTCGGGGGTGTACGTCCACACGGTCGACGCGACGTCGCCCGGCGTCTGGCCCGGCTGGTAGATGCCGATCCAGTTCTCCGCGTTGGCGGCCGACGCCGTGTAGTCGAAGGTGATGCTGAGGCCGTCCACCACGCTCCTCGAGCCGTCGATCGCGATCGTTCCGGAGGCGTTCAGGGTGAAGGTGACCCCGGCGGACATCTCGCTGTAGCCGTTGTCGTAGAGCAGGTAGGCCTCATAGGTGGTGCCGGGGGCGAGGTCGGACGTGCTCAGGGCTACCTGGCCGCTGGTGTCCGGCGCGTAGCCCCACACCGCCGAGCCGATCGCGGCGGCCGGCGTCTGGCCCGCCTGGTAGACGCCGATCCAGTTGTCGGCGTTCGCGGTGGACGCCGTGTAATCGAAGGTGATCGTCGCCCCGATCGCGAACGACGTGCCGCCGCCGTCGATGGACAGCGTGCCGGACGGGGTCGAGGCCGTGTCGGCGGCCGCGTCGTTGGCGGAGGTGCGGGTGCCAGCGCCGTTGACGGGGCTGGCGGCGGTTTTGGCGACGGTGCTGCCGCTGCCGCTGCTGCCGCTGCCGCTGCCGCTGCCGCTGCCGCTGAGCAGCGTCGCGGCGGAAGCGACGCCGGCGGCGAGCAGGCAGATTGACACGGCGGGCGCCACGATCAGCCGGAACAGTTTCGGTTTGCCTTTCCATGGGAGACCCACGGCCACGACCTTTCAACTTGACTAGTCAAGATCTGCGGGACACGCTAGCCGGGCAAAATGACATCAAGGTGTACGTATGCTCAACTTGCCTAGACAACATCGGAGGGATTGGGGGCATATGGTCGTCCAGCATCGCCAGATCGCCGAAGACCTGCGGCGGCAGATCGCCGCGTCGGTGTACCCGCCGGGATCCTGCCTGCCGCCAGAAACGGAGATGGCGGCACGCTACGGGGTCTCGCGGGGCACGGTCCGGCAGGCGGTCGTCGCCCTGCAAGCGGAGGGCCTTCTCGACACCCGGCAGGGCGCGCGCCGCACGGTGCTGCGTACCGCCCCGGCGCAGAACCTGGCCAGGCTGCAGAGCTTCGCCCAGTGGGCGGCGGAAAACGGCCGGTCGGCGGGCGGGCTGATCCTCCGGTTGCGGCGAACGGGCGCCACCGCCGAGCAGACCGCGGCGCTGCAGGTGGCGGCGGGCGAAGAGGTGCTGCATGTGCTGCGTCTGCGCACGCTCGACGGCGAGCCGATCCTGGTCGAGCGGATCGTCTACGCGTCCTGGGTCGCCGACGCCGTCGCCGGCCTGCCCCGCGACACGGTGTCGCTGACGGAAGGCCTGGCCGAGGAGGCCGGGGTCACCCACGGTCACGGCCGGCACGCCATCGAGGCGATCGGCGCGCGCGTGCTCGAGGCCTCCCTGCTCGGCATCCGCCGGGGGAGTCCGATGCTCCGCCACCGCTACGTGATCTCGACGGCCGATGGACGCCCGTTCGTCACCTCCGACGACCGCTACAAACCGGGCACCATGTCAATCACGGTCGACAACGCCGCCCCCGCTCGCTCGATCGCCCGCGGCACCCGTCCCCGCGCAAAACCCGTCCCGCCCGCCTAACCCGCTCAGCCCGGAATCGCGCTTTGCCCACCGGCCCGCTCGACCCGAAATGTCACCCGGGCCCGCTCATCCGGAACCTGGCCACACCCGACCCGACCTCGCCCCGCATTGCCACCGCTGGCGCTTCTCGCATTCGTGGGTCATTAGTGCCAACGCCAGGATTTGGCGCCTTTGGAGCGTCGGACAATGATGTTGATCAGCCCATGTCAGGGACCATTTGACGCCGGATATAGCGCGATATGTCCAGGTGTGAAGGCGGGCTCTGGGCGGCTTATCGGACCTCGCGGCGCTATTGACCCACGAAAACCTAAGTGCCCGTGTATTCGGGCATGCCCCAGGCCCGATACGCGCTAATTGCGCGTCAATCCTGGCTAGTCGCGGACTCGATGTCACATTGTCCGCCTTCCTATGGCGGTCGATGGCGCGTTGATTGCCTTCTATGGCGGTGAATGGCGCATCGACTGCGCTAGGAAGGTGGCCGGTGGCACATCGAGTGCATTCCGCGGGCGGCCTCCGCCCCGTCGGCCAGCTCTTGCGCCCCGTCGGCCCAGCCCTCGCCGCCCCGTCGGCCCAGTCCTCGTCACCCGCCGTCGGCGGCCGGGGGCTAGAGGCGGTCGAGGATCACCGTGGCGAGGTCTTCGGGGCGGGTGAACTGGGGCCAGTGGCCGCTGTGCAGGTCGACGTATTCGAGGTGGCGGGCGGTCCGGAACTCGGTGAGCGCGTTCGGGTCCTCGTTCATCCAGTCCCGCAGGGCCTTGGCCGTGTACTCGGTGCAGACCTCGGTCGCCGGGACGTCGTGGCGGCGGTCGTCGGTCAGGCGGACCTGGTCGCGGAGGAGGAGTTCCGGCGCCGGGATCGCGCGGGCGCGGAATTCGGCCCGGGCCGCCTCGTCCAGGTCGGCGATGTCCGCGTCGTCGAAGCCGGACCAGTCCGGGAGCGGGATCTCGCCGCCTTCGGCCTCGTAGCCGTCGACCAGATGGTGGCCGTCGGCCGACGGGAAGCCGCCGACGTAGAAGATGTGCGCGACGCGGTCGGCGCGGGCGTCCAGCGCCGCGTGGGCGACCGCGGAGCCGGCGGAATGGCCGACCAGCACGACCTTGGCGGCCGGATCGGCGTCGTCGATGACACGCGTAACCGCGCTGACCCACTCATCGAGCGTGACCTTGGTACGATCGGCGTCCTTCGACTCCATGCCGGGGAGCGTGACCGGGTGCGCCCGGTGGCCCGCCCGCTCCAGCAGGGGCACGACCTGCTCCCACGCCGATCCGTCCAGCCACATCCCCGGGATCAGGATGATGTCCATGTCAAGCGTCCTTCCGCTACCGGTCCGGTACGATCTATGAATTCAGATTGAACCAACTTAACGGAACGATCCAAAAATGTCGAGCAATCATCAGCTTCCCGACTACGAGCTTGATGACCTGCGGGTTGTGTCGTCGGCGAAGGAACTGAAAGCGCTGGCTGACCCGCTGCGGGAAACCATCCTCGACCTGTTGCTGGAGCGAGCCGCGACCGTCGGCGAGCTCGCCATGGCGGTCAGCCGGCCGAAGAGCACGGTTGCCCACCACGTTGGCGTGCTGGCCGACGCCGGCATGCTCAAGATCGTCCGGACGCGGCGGGTCCGCGCGATAACCGAGCGGTTCTACGGCCGGACGGCCCGCGTCTTCTACGCCGGGCCCGTCCGCCAGACGCCGCCGGTCATCGGCAACTACCTGGCCGAAGCCGCCGCCGAGTCCGCCCCCGCGCACGAGGCCGACGACCTGCGCGCGATCATGCGGCACGCCCGCATTCCCCGCGAGAGCGTCAGGGAGTTCTGGGCCAGGGTCCAGGAGCTGACCCGGGAGTTCAGCGAACTGCCCCGTGCCGGTGGCACCGTCTACGGTTTCGTGGCCGGCCTGTATCCCACGGATTACCCGAGCCTGCCCGACGGCGCTGGTCCAAACGGCGCTGGTCCGGACGGCGCTGGTCCGGACGGCGCCGGCCCCGACAGCTACGGCCCCGACAGCCACGGCCCCGACAGCTACGGCCCCGACAGCTACGGCCCCGACAGCTACGGCCCCGACAGCCACGGCGGCGACGATCACGGCCCTGGGTGACCTGCCAGGCGGTCGGCGGCGGCGAGCATCTGGCGGGCCACCGGCTGCAGGCCGATCCGGGTGAGCAGCAGGCCCGTCGACAGGCGTTCGGCCATGCCCCATTCCCAGATCGCGGTCGCGTCCAGGCCGCAACGCCGGGCCAGCCACCGGGCACGATCGGCGGGATCGCCCGTCATCAGCTCGACCGGGTCCTCGCGCATGAGGACGCCCAGCTCGTACTCGGCCTCGGCGAGCACTCCGTCCGGGTCGACGAGCTTGAACTCCCGGCTGGCCCCCGAGCCGTCAACGCCCCCGCCGCTGGTAACCGTCAGGGTGTTCCACTCGTGCACGTCGCCGTGCACCAGCACGGCGGAAGGCGCCGCGCGCGTCATCGGAACGCAGCAGGCGAGCGCACCCGGCACCATTGGCCAGGCGCAGGACGGTGATCTCCTGCCAGCCCGCGTCGAACGAGCGCGGGACCGGGATCTTCAGGACCGCCCGCGTCCCGTCGGAGAGCTCGGCGGCGGCGACGAACGCCTCAGTCGCGTCCCCGAACGTCGCGCCCACCGCGCACGACCAGTCCTCCTCGAGCGCGGCGACCAGGGAGGGCAGTGAATCCAGCCAGGCCGCGGCGCCGACCGCGACGGCCTTGTTGCGGACCACTTCGGGCACGATGCGAACAGGCACGGGACGATGATGAGGGAGCGGCGACGTGATGGGAAATTAATTGCGGCCGCGGGTACGTGCGGCGAGCCGGGTGAGGCCGTAGAGCGCGTCCACGTTCGGGGTGGGGACACCGGTCAGCGCGCCGATCTCGTGGACCGCGCCGACGAGGGCGTCGAGTTCGAGGGGCCGGCCGGCGTCCGCGTCCTGGAGCATCGACGGGCGGAAGTCGCCGAGCTTGCGCGTGACCGCGGTGCGGTCGGCGGGCGACTGGTCGATCGGGCAGCCGATCCGCGCGCCGATCTCGCGTGCCTCGAGCATGACGTTCTCGCAGAACGCGCGGACGAGGTCGTCGTCGAGGACCGGTCCGGCGCTCGCGCCGGTGAGCGCGCACACGGGGTTCATTGTCAAGTTGCCCCAGAGCTTGTACCAGACGTCCTCGTGGATGTCAGCCGAGACGGTGACGTCGAGGCCCGCCTCGGCGAGCACGGCCGCGAGGTCACGGACGCGGTCGCTGGGACGGTCGTCCGGCTCGCCGATGATGATCCCGTTTCCGGCGAAATGCCGGACCACGCCGGGCGCGGGGGAGCTGGCACTGAGATGGACAGTACCTCCGATAACCCGATTTACCGGGATCGCCGCGGCGATCTCGCCTCCGGGGTCCACGCTCTTCAGATGATGTCCGGAACACGGGCCGCCGAAGCCCTCGAAGAACCACCACGGCACGCCGTTGAGCGTCGACAGTACCGCGGTGCCCGGGCCGAGCAGCGGTCGCACGGACTCGATGACGCCAGGGACGGACTGAGCCTTCACCGCAAGGATGACGATGTCCTGCTCGCCGAGCGCGGCCGGATCGTCGCTGGCCTTGACGGGCACTGCCGTCGCGCCGCTCGCCGACTCGACGCGCAGTCCGTCGGCGCGGATCGCACGCAGGGTCGCGCCCCGCGCGAGGACCGACGTCTCCGCGTTGACCCGTGCCAGTCGGGAAGTGATGAATCCGCCGATCGCGCCGGCGCCCACAGTACAGATGCGCATACCGGCACCTTAGTGTCGCCGTGTGTCCTCGGGCGCGGCCAGCCTCGCCTCGCGACACTGCGTTGCCTCACGAGACTGTATTGCGGAATCAGTGGCAATATCCGTTATGTCGTGCGGAAACAGTTGTGAGTGAGGCTGGATCATGTGAAAATCGGTGCCATGAATGCCCGCATGCCGTCGCTGTCCCCGTCGCTGTCCCCGTCGCTGTCTTCGTCAGGGGCAGCCGCTAAGTCGCTCGCCCAAGCGGCGCCCAGGTCCTTCTGGCTGGACCAGCCGGACGCACCCGAAACGCTGCCGGCGCTGAGCGAGGCGATCGAGGCCGACCTGGCGATCGTCGGCGGCGGGTTCACGGGTTTGTGGACCGCCTTGCTCGCCCGTGAGCGCGACCCGTCGCTCGACGTGGTGCTGCTCGAGGCGCGTTCCGTCGGCTGGGCGGCGTCGGGGCGCAACGGCGGCTTCTGTTCAGCGAGCCTGACGCACGGGGTCGGCAACGGGCTGGAGCGCTTCCCGTCCGAGATGCCGCTGCTGGAGCGACTCGGCGAGCAGAACCTGCGCGAGATCGGCGAGACCATCGCCAAATACGACATCGACTGTGACTTTCAGCCGAACGGTGAGCTCGCGATCGCCGTTGCCCCGTGGCAGCTCGAGGGGCTGGCGGAAGAGGCCGAGGCGGCGCGCGCACTCGGCCACGACGTCGAGGTGCTCGATTCTTCCCGGATCCGGGGCGAGCTGAACTCGCCGCTGTTCGCCGGCGGGCTGAAATACACGACTGGCAACGCGATGCTGGAGCCGGGGCGGCTGGCGTGGGGACTACGGCGGGCGTGCCTGGAGGCCGGAGTCCGGGTATATGAGGGCACGCCGGTCGGGTCGATCACTACGTCACGCAGTGCGGGGCTGGAGTTGGCGACCCCGTACGGCGGTGTCCGCGCCGGTCAGGTGGTGCTCGGGACCGGCGTGTTCAAGCCGCTAGTGCGCCGCATCGGGGCTTATGTCGTCCCGGTGTGGGACTACGTGCTGATGACCGAGCCGCTGTCGCCCGCGCAGCTGGCGAGCCTGTCCTGGAAAGACCGGCGGGGCGCCGCGGACCTGGGCAACCAGTTCCACTACTTCCGGCTGACCCGCGACAACCGGATCCTGTGGGGCGGCTACGACGCCGTGTATTTCAACGGCGGCCGGATGAACGACGAGCTGATCGCGCGGCCGGAGACGTTCCTGAAGCTGGCCGAGCAGTTCTTCGCGACGTTCCCGCAACTGGAAGGTGTGTCGTTCACGCACTCGTGGGGCGGCGTGATTGACACGTGCAGCCGGTTCTGCGCGTTCTACGGCATGGCATTCGGCGGCCGGCTGGCTTACGCCGCCGGCTACACGGGGCTGGGCGTCGGCGCGACCCGCTTCGGCGCGCAGGTCATGCTGGATCTTCTCAAAGGCCATCCCACATCACGTACCCAGCTCTCGCTCGTGCGCTCCAAGCCTGTTCCCTTCCCACCGGAGCCGTTCCGGTCCGGGGTGATCCAGCTGACACGGTCCTCGATCGCCCGGGCGGACAGGAACGAGGGGCGGCGTGATCTCTGGCTGCGGACGCTCGACCGACTGGGGCTGGGGTTCGACTCGTAGCTTCGGAGTTTCGGGGATGGTTTGGGGTCCCCGGAGGCGGGTAGGACTGCTGAACACCCTGATTTGACGAGGGTTGCGGAGGGCCGTATGGTTCTTCTTGCCCCGCGAGGGGAAGCCTTCACAGAGCCGGAACCCCGGACTACAGCGATTACCGCGAAAGTCCGGAAGTACAGTAAAGTGAAGACACCGAAACAAAAGCCCCGGATGGGAAATGAAAGTTTCTCTATGGTGCGCGTCTGTTTCTTGAGAACTCAACAGCGTGTTAAAAGCCAGTGCATACGAGATGTACTACCCCCGTCATTGCGGGTCTTCGGATTCGCGGACGGTTTTTGCCATGAGATTGACTCGTGGTTGGGTGTGTTTTCCTGGCCGGTTTCCGGCTGGGTGTGATTCATTCAACGGAGAGTTTGATCCTGGCTCAGGACGAACGCTGGCGGCGTGCTTAACACATGCAAGTCGAGCGAACCTTCGGGTTAGCGGCGAACGGGTGAGTAACACGTGAGCAACCTGCCCTTGGCTCTGGGATAGCCTCCGGAAACGGGGATTAATACCGGATAGGACCTGTGCCCTCATGGGTGCGGGTGGAAAGTTTTTCGGCCAGGGAGGGGCTCGCGGCCTATCAGCTTGTTGGGGGGGTGACGGCCCACCAAGGCGACGACGGGTAGCCGGCCTGAGAGGGCGGCCGGCCACACTGGGACTGAGACACGGCCCAGACTCCTGCGGGAGGCAGCAGTGGGGAATATTGCGCAATGGGGGAAACCCTGACGCAGCGACGCCGCGTGCGGGATGAAGGCCTTCGGGTTGTAAACCGCTTTCAGCAGGGGCGAATCAGGACGGTACCTGCAGAAGAAGCGCCGGCTAACTACGTGCCAGCAGCCGCGGTAATACGTAGGGCGCGAGCGTTGTCCGGAATTATTGGGCGTAAAGAGCTCGTAGGCGGCTTGTCGCGTCTGCTGTGAAATCCCGGGGCTTAACCCCGGGCGTGCAGTGGATACGGGCAGGCTGGAGGCAGGCAGGGGAGAACGGAATTCCCGGTGTAGCGGTGAAATGCGCAGATATCGGGAGGAACACCGGTGGCGAAGGCGGTTCTCTGGGCCTGTTCTGACGCTGAGGAGCGAAAGCGTGGGGAGCGAACAGGATTAGATACCCTGGTAGTCCACGCCGTAAACGTTGGGCGCTAGGTGTGGGGTCCTTCCACGGATTCTGTGCCGGAGCTAACGCATTAAGCGCCCCGCCTGGGGAGTACGGCCGCAAGGCTAAAACTCAAAGGAATTGACGGGGGCCCGCACAAGCGGCGGAGCATGTTGCTTAATTCGATGCAACGCGAAGAACCTTACCAAGGTTTGACATGGGCCGTTTACCTCCAGAGATGGGGGGTCCTTCGGGGCGGTTCACAGGTGGTGCATGGCTGTCGTCAGCTCGTGTCGTGAGATGTTGGGTTAAGTCCCGCAACGAGCGCAACCCTTATCCCATGTTGCCAGCAAGTAAAGTTGGGGACTCATGGGAGACTGCCGGGGTCAACTCGGAGGAAGGTGGGGATGACGTCAAGTCATCATGCCCCTTATGTCTTGGGCTGCAAACATGCTACAATGGCCGGTACAAAGGGCTGCGAGCTCGTGAGGGTGAGCGAATCCCGGAAAGCCGGTCTCAGTTCGGATCGGGGTCTGCAACCCGGCCCCGTGAAGTCGGAGTCGCTAGTAATCGCGGATCAGCAACGCCGCGGTGAATACGTTCCCGGGCCTTGTACACACCGCCCGTCACGTCACGAAAGTTGGCAACACCCGAAGCCGGCGGCCTAACCCGTAAGGGAGGGAGCTGTCGAAGGTGGGGTCGGCGATTGGGACGAAGTCGTAACAAGGTAGCCGTACCGGAAGGTGCGGCTGGATCACCTCCTTTCTAAGGAGTCTCTGGCACTTTCGTGAGGCGAATGTCCTCGCGGGTGTCCATTGCTCACTAGTGGAGCACTGGCTATTCACTCAGCCGCGGCCGGATGGCGCGGCCAGTACGTTCCCCTGCGGGGTGACGGAACGGGCGCCTGATGCGGGCGGCTGGGTGGGCACGCTGTTGGGTCCTGAAGGAACAGGCTCTGCCTGGGTCTTCGGATAACGGCCAGGGTCTTCCTGTCTTCCGGATGGAGGACGGGAGGGGCTGGTTCCGTCCGTTTCTTGAGAACTGCACAGTGGACGCGAGCATCTTCTGTAATCTGCGAAGATATTTGTAGTGTGATTCTGGTCGTGTCAAGTTTTTAAGGGCACACGGTGGATGCCTTGGCACCAGGAGCCGATGAAGGACGCTGGAGTCTGCGATATGCCCCGGGGAGCTGACAACCGAGCTTTGATCCGGGGGTTTCCGAATGGGGAAACCCGGCACCCGTCATGGGGTGTCGCCGCCGCCTGAATGCATAGGGCGGCTGGTGGTAACGCGGGGAAGTGAAACATCTCAGTACCCGCAGGAAGAGAAAGCAACCGCGATTCCCTGAGTAGTGGTGAGCGAAAGGGGAACAGGCCAAACTTCGTGCGCGTGATACCCGGCAGGGGTTGCGCACGGGGGGTAGCGGGACCGCCTGGCTGTTTCTGCCGGAACAGCAGGGAGTTACAAAATCTGGTAATAGCCGAACAGTCTGGAAAGTCTGGCCGCAGCGGGTGACAGTCCCGTAGGCGACATTACCTGATCTCCCTGGCGTGTTCCCAAGTAGCACGGAGCCCGTGGAATTCCGTGTGAATCCGGGAGGACCACCTCCTAAGCCTGAATACTCCCTGGTGACCGATAGTGCACTAGTACCGTGAGGGAAAGGTGAAAAGTACCCCGGTGAGGGGTCGTGAAATAGTACCTGAAACCGTGTGCTTACAAGCCGCAGGAGCTTTGTCTCTTTGAGACGTGACGTGACTGCGTGCCTTTTGAAGAATGAGCCTGCGAGTTACGGTGCGTGGCGAGGTTAACCCGTGCGGGGTAGCCGTAGTGAAAGCGAGCCTGAACAGGGCGTTTGAGTCGCGTGCTGTAGACCCGAAGCGGGGTGATCTACGCATGGGCAGGGTGAAGCGCGGGTAAGACCGCGTGGAGGCCCGGACCCACCAGGGTTGAAAACCTGGGGGATGACCTGTGCGTAGGGGTGAAAGGCCAATCAAACTCCGTGATAGCTGGTTCTCCCCGAAATGCATTTAGGTGCAGCGTCGCGTGTTCCTTCCCGGAGGTA
>Ga0210389_10000333_pt1 | contig 45896 bp, 36 predicted proteins | sample IncBWH28OmetaG_FD_160127 | JGI IMG/M metagenome (GOLD analysis project Ga0210389, IMG submission 160127) | Forest soil microbial communities from Barre Woods Harvard Forest LTER site, Petersham, Massachusetts, United States - Inc-BW-H-28-O ... | reverse complement strand
CTGCAACTGCCAGTAATTGCCCGCTTGAAAAATATATTCTCCCGGCAGGTACGGCGCATTTTGCGCATAAGCCAGATAAGAAGCATCCGCCTGCGCCTGCGACCAAACACATGCCGGAGTCCACGTATTTGTCCCACCCTCCGTCGCCGGAGCCAGCAGAAGATTCGTCGGATAACTCGCCACAACCGCATCCAGCGCCGCAAAACTGATCGCCGGAGCGCACACTCCGCCGCCAGTCTCGGTGTCCAGATACAGTGCACTCGACCCCGAATTCCCCAGCCCCACGATCACGCTCTGCCCGCTCAGCAGCATGTTGTTCTGCGCCAACACGGCCAGATAAGCCGCGCTGTTCGTCCCCGCAGGTTGTGGCGACTGTACCGCATAAATCGCCTGAGGAAACCCGGCCCGCCCACCCGGCTGCGAACTCTGCGCCCTGCTCCAGCCCGCCAGCGCCAGCGCGATCGCCAATCCCTTCAACGCGAATTTTTCCATCCCTCTACCCGGCGTCGACATCAGATCACTTCCTTTTCCCACACAAGAAACTTGTCATTCTGACGCGGCGCGCGAGGAATCTGCTTTTCCCCGCGGTGCCACAACTCCCCAACTCCCGAAGCCCGCCCCACCCCTCGCAACAACTCCCACGCCTCACGATACCTCCCATACTTCTGCCTCGTACTCGTCGGAGTGAAGTGCAGAGAACTGTCCTTCCTCCCCATCACCTCAAACGGAATGATGTACCAGTCATCAATCGGTATGAGCAGAATCGCAAAGAAATCCACCGTCCCCGGCTCATACTTCTGCCGCTTCGGCCCCATCACATTCAGGCTGTACTCGCCCGTGCGCCGGGTGTAGACCGTCGACTTTACCTGCACCCTGATCACCCCGCTCGCGCTCTCCACTCCCACGTCGTATCTGCCCCCGATCCCAAATGGCCTCGACACTTTCATATCCTTCTCCAACGCCAGCATCATGAAGTACAACTCCGCCCAATCCCCGCGCTCCCGGCATCCCTTGATCTCCCCGCCCATCCTCTTCCGGTTCTCCAAATCTCCTCCCACTCGCCGCAAATCGTTCGCCCTCAAAGCCACACCCAAACGAAAATCGCGGCCCTTGATGAAGGCCGCGATTCAAAACTCCGCCGGATACCCGGCCCGTCCGCTTTCGCGCAGGCCGCTCATGCCACAACTAGATTATTACCGTATATATCTATTATAACATATTGCATAGTTGCAATGTGACAATATAGCCGAAAATGTTCCACCTTTCTACTCAACACGATAGCCGGATATGTATCGTGTCACCCCCTTGACACGAAATCGCTACTGGTTGCCGGCACCACCCCCGACGATGAGTGCCCATCTACTCTCCCCTTTAATCCAGGAGCGGACGCGCCGACCCACCCAGCAACGAGCTATTCATATTGAAGATATTGTGGTGCCCCTCCGGTCCGCCCCAGGCAAACATCAGCGAAACCATGGGGAAAGCCCCCGCGCGCAACGTAAGCCCCGCTGCAAAGCTGTGCCTTAGATGATCAAATCCCAAATCTCCGCGCGTTGTCGCAACGCGCCCTTCGTCCGCCATGAATTTAAACCCAAACGGACCCCACACCGAGTGCTCAAAACTCTGCTGCAACAGCAGTAAATTCGGCCCTCGAAACCGGTAATCCTGATACCTCCCCAGAGCCATATTCCCATCGATGTCCGACCCGCCCAGCGTCTGCTGAAAATAAAATGGCACCGCGCTCGTCGCCGAATTAATCGACTCCGAAACCAGCAGCCGCAGATTAATTGACCCGTTCAGATTCCGCGTATGTGGAATCTCCGGACACTTGCCATTCACCTGCGCACACGAATCGGGGCCGTGTTGATCCGAACTCGACGTTGCGGACTTCGCGTTGCCGTAGAGATAAAAGGTGTGATTCAGATCCGCGGTCCAGCGCAGAAACGAATTCGTCGAGCTCGACGGCGCAAAGAATTCCTGGAAGCTCCCCACGTAGTTCAGACTCAGATAATCGCCGGTGTCGGGCTTGATGCGAAATCCCTGGCCCAGTTGCACAAATCCCGGCTGGCTGCTCAGTCCGGGCGCAGTCGCATTCGTATAAACCGTCTCAATCGAAGGCGCAGACGCCCCATTTTCTCCCCTCACATTCACGAACCGCCCATTCACCTCCCCCAGTAGCGACAGGCCCAGCTTGCGGATGGCCGGCCACTCATACACCGGCTTGATGACATTCCCACCCACAATCGTCTGACTCATCCCAAACACCGACGCTCCGGCGAGCGTCGTGTCGTTGCCCTCACCGAAGTAGTTCAACTTGTTCAGCGAGATCGACTGCGCGTAAAGATTGAAAACCGTATAGGGATGCGTGAACGGCGCTGAGACTTTTTTCTTCTTATCACTCGCCTTCGGTGTCTCTCCGGGAGTTGGAGTGACGACCTCGATCACCGGCTTGGCCGGGTGTGGCGTATGAATCAGTTTCATGTATCCACCGGCGCGCCAGGCGCCGCCGCTGGTTGCTCCGATCGCATCGGCATCCCAACTGAGCCGCCAGTTCTTTGTGTTCTTGGTCCAGACGAAAGCGCCACCCAGGCCGAATCCGTTTTGCGCAGGCATGCTCCCGGCCGCGATGTGCAGCGGATGGTCGGTAAACAGGGTGTAGCCGCACATCGGAATGGCTTTGAAGCTGAACGTGCAGGCGTCGCTTACACGCTCGCCTTCGCGGCGCAGTTCGGCATGCAGCAAGCTCTCCTTTAGATCCTGCGGATCTTGCGCGAGCGCCGCCCCCGACGCCAAACAGACCATAACCACAAACCAACGCATGACTGCCTCCGGCAACCTAGCTCTTGCCTTTTTTCTTTTTTTGTTTGGAAATGGATCGCGTCCTGCGCTCCGCCCTTTCATCGGCGACCGCAGCAATCTCAATGACGTGCTTCCGTTTCGGCGCTTTCCGGACCCGCTGCGCCGCTGCGTCATCGTGCGCGGCATGAATCGCCTCGGTAACCGCCTGTACGTAGCGGGCCGCCTCGCTTTCGGTCTGAATGGCGTGGCTGAAGATTCCGCTTTGGTACCTCGACGGCAGATTCTTCTCCGCTTCCCGCAGATGCTTCACCTGCGCCAGCAGCAGCGACGATACCGGGCGCTTCGGGTCCCTCACGCTCTTGGGACGAGGAACAAGGATAGGTTCCATCTGTCTACTCCTCTTTTCAGATCAGCTACTCATCTTGAAGTCCGGGCAGTCGTCGCGCATGGCATCCAACGACAGCAGATTGTTCGCCAGTTTCCCTTGCCCGTTATTCGGTTCGATAAAAACGTCTGCATTGGCTTCGCGCAGCGACACATGCGGATAGCTCCCGAGAAAAAATTTCGTAATCGTGGCCGGAATCGAAGCGTGGTCGAACACGCGGTTCACTACCGTTCCCTTCGGAATCCACGGTGAAATCAATATCGCGGGCACCCGCACGCCCAGCCGGTCGAACTGAAATGGCAATCCTGTCCCGGGATCAACCTGCGTGGAGTGGAACGTGTCTTTCGGGCACGCCGGTGGCGGAACATGATCGAAGATGGCTCCATGCTCGTCATACACCACCAGCAGCGCCGTGTTCGCCCAGTTCGGCCCGTTCTTGATGTGTGTGTAAACCTCCGCGATCAGCGCCTCACCCGCCTGCACGTCATGGTCGGGATGCTGATCGCTGGCCACTGCTTCGCCGTCGTCGCTGTCGTGGTCGCTATAGTTCGGTTCGATGAAAGAATAATCCGGCAGCAATCCCTTGTCGCAGTCGCTCAGGAACTGAGCATACGTACCGAACACCTCAGTCTGATTCTGTAGCAGGTTGGCAACTTCCATGGTCGAACTGGCGGCATCGTAGTAATAGACCTTCGCCGAGTGCTTCGGATTGGCCGTCACCAGCCGCGTGTAGATGCTCTTGATGGGCTCGATCACCTCAAACGGATCCATATCCACTCGTCCGAATGATGTGCCATAGTGCGCGAACGCCCGGTTGCAAATGGTCGGCCCTGGGATCGAGGCAAACCAGCGGTTGAACACCGCAAACTGCAAAGCCAGCGTGGTCAGCACCGGCAGATCGCTCTGCTTGAAGTAATACATTATTTTCTGCGAGTGCCCCACGTCCTCCTGCTGATGGAAGTAGCTGGTCACGAATCCCTGCATATTGGCGACCCGCCCCGGCCCGGTCGCGCCTCCATAGATCTGCACATCCACCGCGGGAAAGTGATGATCCGGATCGGGATCGAGCTGCCCCTGAAACTCCGCCAGCGCCTGCGGCTTCACCGGATTTTTGTTCGCATCGAGGTTGGTAAACGGATCGGAATCGATATACCCATCAATCGCCGGATTCACCGCCTTCAGCGATCCCAGCATGTGGTCGAACGACCGGTTTTCCATCATCAACACCACAATATGCTTAAGTTGATCCAGTCCTGTTGTCATCGGAGTCCACCCCAATCCCAAATGAATAGTGAAACCAGCGGGCACAACGTTTCAAAACTAAAGTGGAAGAGCGGCGCTTTAGCGCCGCGTCCAGCGCCAAGAAAGAAAACGGGCTTCAGCCCCAAGAAATCCTGTCATTCCGAGCGAAGAAAGAGCATCCGCAACGGCGGATGCTCTTTCGCAGTCGAGGAACCTGCTGTTCGCTTTCGCCGCCACGAACCGAGTGTGCCCCATGTCTCGCGTCCTTTGCGAGACATGGGATTCAACGCCCCCCATCCCTCCGAGGATTCGGCAGCGCCGCGACCGGGAAGGGCACGACTTCAGTCGTCCCGCAAGCCCCAAGAAATGGAACCGAGTCCTATAGCGACGACGCTTACCTAGTGCCGACTCTCGCCGGTGGCCTCGTCGTGGACGGATACCAACTGATTGGCGAGCAAATCCGCTAGCAGTTTCTCGAGCACGGACAAGTCAATCTTCTTGCCCGCCCACTCCGTATCGGCAGCCTCCAGGGCCTTGTAGTAGGGAGTCTTGTCTGCCGCAATCTGCTCCGGGATTGTGTTCTTTCCAGGAAGCCGGTATCCAAGCCGGGCGCAGAGCAAGAGGTAGGATAAAGCCCGCGCCGTGCGCCCGTTTCCATCCGTGAACGGATGTATCCAATTGAGCTTCCAAAGCGCGTAAGCGCCTAAGTGTAACGGTGAGCTTCGGTCCCAGTTTTCATTGACGTAGTCGCACATCTCTTCGATTTCGCCCGGTACCAGATGTGCGCCGACCGGCTGGTGACGGCTGCCATGAATCTCAATTCCCGCCGGACGGTAATTTCCCGCATACGAGCTGATGCCCTCCAGCGCGATGCGGTGCAGGTGTAGCAGGTGAGACGGTCGCAGTTTAACTTTCCTGTCGGGCGACAGAAAATAATCGATCAGGTCGACGACCGCGTCGAACTGCCTTATGCCATTCTTGGCCTCGGCTTCGGCCCGCGCAATGGGATCGGCGATCAGCTCGACATCGAGCGCTTTGCTATGCCGATCCGTTTCCTCGCTCATTCCTCGGAGCTCCTAGCGCATCCGCTTCCCGATCAACCATCTCCCGCGTGATACGAGGATTCTCAATCTTCGTGTTCCCGTAAGCGAAGCTCCGCCGTTGTTCTTCTTTTTCTTGTGCGCTGGGAACTGCCTTCTTCGCCTGATCAAGAAGTTTTTGCAAACGATCCGTCATGATTCACCCCGGGAGACCACTGATGCACCTTATCACAGCCAGCCCTGAGAGAAAATCAGGACGTCATTTTGAAACCTTGTCATTCCGAATCGGGCAGAAAGCCCGGTGAGGAACCTGCTGCAAGCCGAAGCCACCACGACCGGGGATGCCCATGTCTCGCGCTCTTTGCGAGACGTGGGATGCCACGAACTCATCCCTCGAGTGATTTGGAGGACGGCACAAGATCAGAGGTGGCGAACTCCCTAGTTCGACCGTCGGTAGCACGAGGCTTGGTCATGCTCATTTCGAAAGGAAAAACGACGGTCAGCACCAACTCCATTAATTTCGATTGCGCAGCTGGTTGATCAACCGAGCATGCTGCTCAAGTTCTGCCCCCTCCGACATCACTTTTGACGACGATACCTCGGGCACAATCGGTCGCTGGACCTCAGCCGAGGACGATGCCTTCGCCTCCGCTGCAGGTTGTTGCGCGGCCTTTTTCCGCTCTTTGTGTTTGGCCTTTAGAGCTTCGTAAGTCTGAATCTCAACAAGAAGATGGGCCGGCGTGGGCTTTTCGCCAACGAAAGCATCACTGTGAAGATGTGCTGAAACGTAACGTGACAGGAGAGCCAGTTTTTCAACCACCTCACCGACGATGTCCTTCTCTAAGTACACCTGGACAAGCTGATCGTATTTGATCCTCTCTTCCCATCGCTCTACCACACCTGCGAAAAGGTCGAATACGACAAAGGCCTCGTATGACGTCCTCAAGGCGTTGAAACCTTGCTCGATGCACAACTGCTGCTCCTGCGGGGGCGCCACCTTTGCCTTGGCATGCCACTCACGCGCGATACGGGCGGACTTGTAGTCCCCCTGACAAACCGGACCATTGTTCAAAAACACGAATCCGGGCTTGCCATCGTCCCCGCGCCGTATCCAGTGCGTCACCGTTCCTACACTCAAGCTTTTCGCTTCGGCCCTGACTTGGTACAGGAACACGGGATCGTGAGTGAAGACGACGATTTGCCGAGAGAGTGCCAACTTGGCTAGTGTCCGAGCAACTGCGAGTCTCGATCCTAAATCAAAGGACGTGACTGGGTCGTCCAAGACTAGCGCAGTGCACGCGTCGTCGAGGGTCGCTTCGGTAAAGAAATCGGCAAGGGCAACGGCGCGCTTCTCTCCCTCGCTCAGTATCTCGTCGATCGGAAACCTGGTGGCAAAGACATCGGGACTAAGCACGATTTGACGTACGGTCTGTCCCTTCTTCCCGTGAGTCTCGATTGTGACTTTCACGTTTCGGTTCAAATCGGCGAGAATCGACTGAAAGAGTTTGACGAATCGGTCAGTTACAAGCTCCGTGAAAAGCTCATTGTGCTTGGCCGTTATCGCGTGCGTTGAGCCGAGATGTTGGCGGCCGCGCAGAATCCAACGCTGAAGATCGATGTAGGATCTTACTGCCGGAAGTTGTTCAGAAAGCGTTCTCCGATGTTGTAACTGCCGAAGTTCCTTGTGCAGCTGTTGCAGCTTTTTCGGGACGTCGTCAGCCTCAAGTGACGTCGCCTCAGATTCCATTGCTTCAGCAATCGTAGCGAACTGGCCTCTGTCCACCGGCGCCAGACCAGGAAGAGTCGCCAGCGCGCGCCTTTGGAGCGATTCCAGCAGACAAACTCTACGCGCCCGAAGCGAGTCGATCTCGCTGTCAACCGCGGGGACAAGGTTAGCCGCACGGCTCGTCAATGTACGGCGCAGATCGGAATCCTCCCCGAAATACGGCAACCCGACTTGTTCGACCTCGCGCCGCTTTGTAGCGCATGTTCTCTCCGCCGCCTCAAATCGAGACGTTGCGTCGGACGCTAAGAAGTCCCACAAATTCCGGAGCAAGGACGCCGCCTCTGCCGACAGCGGCTGCCTGCAGAGCAGGCATCGCTGCCCCTCAGTCGAGTACGTCGCGGCCGAACTCTCCGCCTCCGCCAGGGATTTCGCCGCTACGATGAACTCCCGCCACACTTCGGTGCCAACCTGCTTAAAGGAGTCCATCCTGAAGCGCTCCGCACCCGAGCGCTCAGCGTCAAGTGTTGCGGACTCGAGGTCACTCAGTAAGGTGCCGACTACTGACTCACCCGCTGCTCCACACAGCACTTCGCACTCCGCCAATGACGAAGAGAAACGTCGAAGATCTGCTGCACCTTTCCGGAGCTCAGCAGCGCGAGACGTGATGTCCGCGGACCTGAGTCGCGTGATTTCTATTTCAAGCTCCTCAACTCTCTCCAGGTCCACCTCTGTCAAGAGAGCGAGTTGCTCGAACGTTTTAAAATCGCTCGCTACCGAAAGACCCTGTATCTCTGAGGCCACGGCAGACTCACCCGGAAACAGCACGCCCAGATTGTGGGGTCGATCACGGAGGTCGAGGAGGTTCTTCAGCCTCGCTCGAACTTCGTCGGTTAACTCCGCTAACCGTCTTAGGAGCGACAAACCCGCAGGAGAAAAGCTAAGGGCATTTGGCCCGGCGAGATGAGCTTGCAAGCTTACGGTATCGAAGATGTAGAATCCCGCTAATTCCTTGCGAGATTCACCGCGAATCCAGGTGATCACCGTTTTCACGCCATCTTTTGAAAGCTCGATGTCTGCTTGCGGTACGGAGTTAGAGTTGGAACCCGATGTCGCGTTGGGCAGCACGTCGCGTTCTCCCCGAGCGAACGCGCCACTTCCTAAAGGCCTCACGTACCCTGTCTTCCCCGAGCCATTGTCTCCGTAAATCAGCGTTAGTCCGCCTCCGAAAATGATTTCCTGCCCGCACGGAAGGGCGTTTACATTTTGAAGATTGAACATCCTTTCGAGGCGGTAACCCGTCGCCTCCTCGGCGGCCACCTGGGCCGAGAAAGAATGGGCGGGTCGTCGCGAGCTAGGCAATTGAACGAGGCCCGCGTCGTGCATACAAAAATCAAGCAGCCGCTGGTAATCCGCCTCGGCGATGGCCGAACCACTTGCGAGCAATTCGAGGGCCGCCTGTTCCCAATACTTGAGTTCCTTAGCCCACGACCATATCCGATCAATGATTCTTGCCATAGGTACCTCGGCAAAAGGGGGACACGGCGCGCCGTGTCCCCCTCACAGTACGTCATTAAACTTCAGTTGCAGAACCCTTATTTACTTCTGGTGCCAGATTCTCTGGCACCACCACCAACAAATCAGCGAAGCATTCTCTCTACGAGCACCCGCTTGTGCTCCCGCAACTCCCGCACCGATAGCACGAGCCGTTCCGCGTCATGATGCTGCCGCAGAAGCTGCAGGTGGGAGCGTCGCCCAGGTCGATGATTCCGGCCAGGGCATCGGCGGCGTGAACGGAACCGGCTCCCGCTTCCCGGCTCCCGGCTTCCGGACGCCGGATGGCGGACGCCGCTTCTTCCGGCAAGTGGCCATTGGACACCGACGACTTCGGCCGCAGATTTTCGAACAGCAACTGCTGCTGTCCGGTGAAGCGCAATTGCAGCCAGCGGAAGATGTAATCCATGATCGACTTGGCGAAGCCGATGTCGGGATTGCTGGTCCAGCCGCTGGGCTCGAAGCGCGTGTGCGCGAATTTTTCGCAGAACAATTTCAGCGGCACGCCGTGCTGAAGCGCGATGGAAACTGCCAGCGCAAAGCTGTCCATCAATCCGCTGACCGTCGAACCTTCTTTCGCCATGGTGATGAACAGTTCGCCGGGCTCGCCATTGGGATAGAGTCCGACGGTGATGTATCCTTCGTGGCCTCCGATGTTGAACTTGTGCGTGATGGAGGCGCGCTCTTCCTGGAGTTTGTGGCGCACGGCGCGGGGAGGCGCGTTCATATCCTCGGGCTCATGTAGCGCGGCCGCCCCCGGCCGCGGATCATCTTTCGAAGAGTTCGCAGTCTTCGTTCCAGCAGCAGAAAGTGGCTGAGACTTTTTGCAGCCATCGCGATAAACCGCAACAGCCTTCAGGCCAAGCTTCCAGGCCTGCAGATACGCTTCCATGATGTCTTCCACAGATGCGTTCTCGGGAAGATTGACGGTCTTCGATATAGCTCCGGAGATAAACGGCTGCGCCGCCGCCATCATGCGGAGATGTCCCATGTAAGCAATCGACCGCGTGCCCTTCGCCGGTTTGAACGAACAATCGAAGACGGCAAGATGATCGTCCTTAATATGCGGCGCCCCTTCGATGGTTCCAGTAGCGTCGATGTAACTGACAATCGCATTCGCCTGATCGTGGTCGTACCCCAGCTTGAACAAAGCAGTAGGCACAGTCTGATTAACAATCTTAATCATCCCTCCGCCAACCAGCTTTTTATACTTAACCAACGCAAGGTCAGGCTCAACGCCAGTAGTATCGCAGTCCATCATGAAGCCTATTGTGCCGGTGGGGGCGAGTACTGTTACCTGGCTGTTGCGGTAGCCAAACTTTTCGCCGTGGGCTAGAGCTTCGTCCCAGCATTGTTTGCTGGATTCGTAAAGTGGGGTGGGGACGTTATTTTTATTTATGTTGTTGACGGAGGCGCGGTGCATGCGGATTACATCGAGGAACGGTTCGCGGTTGATGTACCAGCCGGGGCATGCGGCGCCGGGCATGTGGTCGGCGTCGGTAACGCCGAGGCGAGTGGAAACGGTTTCGGTTGCGGGAGTCAGCGGCTGGCAAAGCTCTGCGATGCGGCTCGATTGCAGATAAGCTTCGCCGCACATGATGGCGGTAACGCAGGCGGCGTAATCGCGGCCAGCGTCGGAGTCATAGGGCAGTCCCGCGGCCATTAAGAGTGCGCCGAGATTTGCGTAGCCCAAGCCGAGCGGACGATAGTCATGGGAGTTGCGCATGATGGTTTCTGTGGGATAGCCGGCGTTGTCGACGAGAATTTCCTGCGCGGTGATTAGGACGTCGACGGCATGACGATAGGCTTCTACATCGAACGTTCCGTTCGGCGCGAACTTCAGAAGATTCAGGCTGGCGAGATTGCAGGCAGAGTCGTCGAGGAACATGTACTCGCTGCAGGGATTGCTCGCGTTAATTCTCGCTGTGTTCTTCGAAGTGTGCCAGCGATTGGTGGTGGTGTCGTACTGCATGCCGGGATCGCCACAGTGCCAGGTGGCCTCGGAAATTTTCTTCAGAAGATCTTTGGCTTTGTAAGTGTGCATGACGTTACCGTCCTGCACTTTCTTGGTGGAGAAATCGGTGTCGCGGAGTACGGCGTACATGAAATCGTCGGTGACGCGGACGGAGTTGTTGGCGTTCTGAAAAAAGATGGAAGAGTAGGCGTCGGAATCGGGATGCGATCCGTCGTAACCCTGCGCGACGAGGGCGTGGGCTTTGGCTTCTTCTTTTTGTTTGCACTCGATGAACTCAACGATGTCAGGATGATCGACGTTGAGGATGACCATCTTGGCGGCGCGGCGGGTTTTGCCTCCGGACTTGATGACTCCGGCGAAGGCGTCGAAGCCTTTCATGAAGCTGAGCGGACCACTGGCGGTGCCGCCGCCGCTGAGACCTTCGGTGGAAGAGCGTAACGGAGAGAGATTGGTTCCAGTGCCGCTGCCCCACTTGAAGAGCATGCCTTCAGTTTTGGCGAGGGTGAGAATGGAATCGAGCGAATCCTTTACCGAGTTGATAAAGCAAGCGGAGCATTGCGGATTGGTATATCCGGTGACGCCAAACTCGACTTGCTGAGTCTTGGGATTCCAGTGCCAGTTACGGGCGTCAGAGTTGGGCTCGATGCGATCGCAGCCGACGTTGAACCAGACCGGCGAATTGAACGCGGCATATTGGCGGATGAGGATGTGAACCAGTTCGTCGTGGAAGGTGGCTCCGTCTTCGGGGGTTTTGAAGTAGCCCTGGTCGAGTCCCCAGTTGCGGATGGTTTCGGCGACGCGGGTGACGAGAGCGCGGACTCCGGTTTCGCGTTCGGGCGTGCCGACTTTGCCGTGCAGATATTTTGAGGCGACAATGTTGGTCGCGGTCATGGACCAGTCTTTGGGGACTTCGACGTCTTTCTGTTCGAAAATCACGCCGCCTTGAGAGTCAGTGATCTGGGCGAGGCGGAGATCCCATTCGACTTCGTCGTAGGGGGAGACGCCGAGTTTGGTGAAGAAGCGGCGGAAGGACAGTCCGGGAGCGGTCTTCTTGTTCGCGGAGCCGTTGATAGCGGAGACAGGGGTTACGGGGGCGGCCGCAGGGGTGGTGGTTTTGAGCTCGGGCATTGCTTTCTCCATTAATAATTAGATTCTAATCAACTTAACCCGATTCGGCGTCCCGGGGGAAGGATGCGGGAATTGGGCGTTCCCGAAACGGGAATTTGTCCGGGGGTGCAGATTGAGTTGTAAAGAGCTTTTTGCGTGCTTCAGGGGCTAAAGCCCCAGATCGTTTCAACTTCTATCGCGGCGCTGAAGCGCCGCTCTTTCACGGTGCTGCAAACGTCGGCCATGCCTACATCTGGATCGCAGGGGCTAAAGCCCACGTTTCTCCAGTCCTTCTGGTGGTACGGCTGAAGCCGTACCCTGATACGAATCTCTTGCGGCACGACTAAAGCTGTGCCTTCCCGGGCCTTGCCAACTCCCGGGCCCTGCGAACCACCCCCCAGATCAAAAACCGGAGGGCAGAGGATGAGGACAGTGGAGATTTTTATTGGCTCCGGAATTGAGCGGGGCCGTGCGTGCAAGGTCCGCTTCGTGGGCATGACTTGTGATGGCGTCTGCAGCGTCGGACAGGAGTGTCCGACCCACACGAGCCGTGGCCACACAATCTGTTCGTTCCAGCGACGATTGGAAATCGGTTGGCAGGCCGGAGGCCTTTTCGGCGGAGGAGAGCATCCATTGATTGAGGGCGCTGCAAATGCTGCGGCGCTGCTCCTGGTTTTCTATGACGACGAAGCGCAGGAAGCAGCGGCCGGAGGAGAGGCGCGCGCGCATGGGATTGATGCGGGTGAACATGCGGTCGAGGGTGAAAGCCATGTCGTCATCTTCGGAGAACTGGATGACGGCGAGCATGCGGCGCTGAAGCGCTGCGCCACCCAAAGGCCCATCAGCGGTTGAAGCCGCTGAATTTTTTGCCGGCATAACGGCAGCCTTCGGCGCGCTTCGCTTGCTCAGGGCAGGCTCAGAACTGAAGTCGTGCCCTTCCCGAACCGTGCTCGCCGCAAGAGCTGGGACGGCGGACGCAGTTGCCGAGCTTTGCTCGGCTGGACGGACGAATGCGTCCGTCCCTCCGTGAGCACTGGTGGTCCCCAAGTCCATGACCTCTTCCGCAATTGCGAAGATGCCGGGTTTGCTGGGGACGACGAGGAGGCTGTGAGGGGAATCGCACCGGAACCAGCGCGACCATTGCAGGCGGCGCGGATCGATAGGCCGATCAAAGCCGTGCCGGGCCAGTGAATCGGCGACAAGGCGGGTTAAAGCTTCCATCAGGGCTCCTAAAACCGGCTTCGAGCTTGGGCTTTCGGGCTTCGGCCGAAACGCCTGGTGCACTTGCCGGGATAACTTGGTTCCGTGCTCAATTTTCGTGTCATTCTCCGGGGGAGTCGGGGAACGGCCACCGCACTTATTCGTACCGGGTTCGTACCAGGCTTCGGGCTTATGAGGCTCGAAGCCTTTTGTTTGTTTATGTTTACGGGGAAGCGTCAAGTCACCTCTGGCTTGGCGCTTATCCCGCTTGCCGCTCTCTTCTGCTCACTTGCCGAAAAACGCCTCGTTCCCGCGAGACGTGTTTCAAAGCCTATGGGATTGCAAAGTTACTCCCGCTTATTGTACCTGTCAAGAGGGAAACACAACAGGTTGTATCTTCAACAATGACGGGCTTGGTGCGGGGGTGGTGGTTGGGATTTCCACAAGTGAAATTCACGGTGTATTCACAAAAGTCCAGGGAGGGGTGGTTGTGGCTGATTGGGGCGAAATCCCGAGTGGAGATCAGGGGTTTTAGGCGGCGCTGAAGTGCCACTCTTCCGGGGTACTCCCGGCAAGACAGCAGGTTCCTGCACTGCGCCGCCCGTAGCGCTCCGGATTCGGTCAGAATGGCAGGGGGTGGAGTGAGCCTGCCCACGTAAATTCCCACTTCTCGCAAAGAACGCGAGAAATGGGGCACCCGGCTCGAATTTCTCTCTCGAGTGCAGGTTGCTGATGTTACAGCGAGCGCATGCCGGGAATCAGGTTGCGGCGGGTGCGTTCGGGTTGGGGAGATTTGCGAGAGAGATGGGGCGAGAGGGAGAGCGTGTTGGGAAATTCGCGCGGACGAGACGGCGCGGACGGAGGCCATATTTCTTTCTTTCGCTGAGTGGTGGGCTGGTCGAGCGTTTCTCTGGATCCGAGCGGGGATTCGAGCCGGGATTCGAGGCCAGATTCGAAAGCTGGATCGGCCAGCAAGGGGACGTAGATGTCCTCGAAGATCTGACGGGGGGCGATGCGGAGAACGCCGTCGGAGGACTCGACCAGGTAGTCGCCCTTGCGGCCGGAGTGCTGACGGCCGAGAACGTCGGTGAAGGCGAGACTGGTGGTGAGTTGCTTGGCTTTGACCAGAAAGCGAGTGCGGTAGGTGATCCATGGCGTGGTTGCTTTCATGTGCTGACCAGATCTTGTCTCGATGGTGAAGTGAAAATGGTTACGGATGTTAAAAGCGGAGCGCGTTTTGTCTTCTGCCGGTTGCTGTCTTCGGCTAAGATCGTTTCTTTTTTGTTGAGAGGGCGAATGAGAATGTAGTAGCGAAAGGGCGCGAGGTCAATTCAGTATTTTTGGTGCAATTGAGGAAAATCTCAGGCGGGGATTTTAGCGGATCGCCCGGATGGAGAATCCTATTGAAGATATGGTCCTAAGCCGCATGTGGGGCGGAGGTTTCGAAGAAGGAAAAGCGGGAGGGGAGAGAAATGCGGGAACCTGGCGACAGATTGTTCACAGAGGATGCACAGGAAATGCAGAAAGGGCGGTGGTCAGTTTTGGGTGGTTGGGCTCTGAGTTCGTGGAGAGAACCAAGCGAGAATGCGCTGTTCGAATTCCTGAGGAGAAGCGCTGATTGCGCCGCAGTGATCGGCGTAAGGGACTTCCCAGAGAATTGTGTTGGGATTACCGAGGTGGATCTGACGGGAGTGGCGAATCGGGATGTTGCTATCGATTTGACCGTGAATGAGGAAGACTGGAACTGACGTTTCCGCGACTGCATCCCGAGGCGAGACTTGCAGCATGTTGAGGTGGTACTTCCAGCGGACGTAGAGGAAGGCGAATTCGACGACCGGGCGAAAGAGCGTACGTCCGAACCAGCGGCCAAGGTGAAAGGGTTGGCCCATGCGGTCGTAAGCGATCTCACGGAAGGTAGAGAAAGAAGATTCGGCGGCAACGGCGCAGAAGTGAGGCTCGACGGCGAGAGACTGGAGCAGTTCGGCCGCGCCCATGGATTCGGCGAATCCGAAGATGCAGCGGGGATGATCTTGGGCGCGAAGAAAATCGAACCACTGATGGATGTCATTGCGTTCGACAAGGCCATAGGTTGCGAGGTTGCCGCCGCTGGCGCCGTGAGCGCGTGCATCAGGAATAAGTACGGTGAAGCCACGGGCGAGGAGGAGTTGGGCGTATCCTGTCATGCCGATGCGATTGTCGCCAAGACCGTGGAGAAGAATTACTGCGTCACCGTTACTGTGATGAGGGTAGATGGTCCAGGCGCGGAGGGTGATGGCGTCTGGTGTGGCAATGGAATCATCCTGAAGATCGGAATCTAAAGTTCGGGAAATCTCTCGCGCGGTTGCTTCCTGTTCGGGAGTGAGAGGACGGCGTGCGTGGTGCAGGGCTGCCTCCGCGACGAAAATTCCCGCTATGGAAGAGAACGTCAGGTACAGGGCGAGGGATAGGAGAAGTCGGCGAGATCGTCTGCTGAGGCTCATGAAGGCTCGGAGATAGGTACGGGGAAGAGGCTGTCGAGGTTCCGCGCCGAAGTGATGTGAGTATTACGTGCACAGGTGCGTGGAAGAATTTTACGCGGAGCTTTCGTACGGGAGAAACCTGAGAGGGAAGGAAATCCAGCGGGGTCAGCGAGTTCGGCGGGGTGGAGAACGGAGACAATGTTGCTAGAGCATGGGTGAAGGCGAAATTTAATCTTGAGATGGAGGGATCAATATCCATGACGACAGATCCAGTTTGCGGAATGCGAGTGGATGATCATCGAGGAGAATTTCAAACACAGTTTGCGGGAAAGAAATATTTTTTCTGTTCGGACGAGTGCAGGAAAGAATTCGAGGCGGAACCGGATGTGTATGTGGAGACTGCGGCGGCTTAGGGCTGCTCCGGGAACGTGATGTTATGAAAAGGCCCCGCTTTCGCGGGGCTTTTTCATATTTGGTGAGGATATTTCAACTCCAAAGTCAAAAGCAGTCGGACAGGAGTGTCCGACCCACACAAGCAAATCTAACGGGCCATGGCTGGCTCTTGGACGTGCTTGCCGCTCTTGAAGGATTCGTAGCGGGCGTTGACTTCATCCCAGTTGATTACATTCCACCAGGCGGCGAGATATTCCGGGCGGCGGTTGTTGTATTTCAGGTAGTAGGCATGCTCCCAGACGTCGTTGCCGAAGATGGGGAAATGACCTTGCGAGATGGGATTGTCTTGATTAGGCGTGCTCATGATGTGCACGTCGCCGCCCTGTTTGCCGGCGAGCCAGACCCATCCGGAGCCGAATTGTTTTACGCCGGCGTCGTTGAATTTGGTTTGGAAATCCTTGAAGTTGCCGAAGGATTTGGTGATGACCTGAGCGATGGGGCCGGTGGGATCGCCGCCCCCTTTGGGTTTCATGATCTTCCAATACATGGAATGGTTGACGTGACCGCCGCCGTTGTTGCGGACTGCGGCGCGAATGTCTTCGGGAATCGAGTTGAGGTCGCGGAGTAATTCCTCGGCGGTTTTCTTGCCGAGTTCAGGATGTTTCTCGATGGCCGCGTTGAGATTTTTTACGTAGGTACCGTGATGCATGTCGTGGTGAAGGGTCATCGTTTGTTTGTCGATGACGGGTTCGAGGGCCGCGTAATCATAGGGTAAAGGCGGTAGTTCATGAGCCATGATTTTTCCTCCAGAGTTCTTATTGTACTGATGATGGCGGCGCGGGTATAGATTCAGGGGGTTGGATGTGGGAGTGGGGTGTGTGGTTGCGGGGATTCTTCATGTCTCCCTCAGGGGCTACAGCCCGCAAATCTTGGTGAGATCGATCACAGCGCTGGAGGCGCTGCGCCACCCAAAAGCTTCAGCTCGACGCGGTTGGGTGGACGCCGGCAACGTAAGTGGTGGCTGCAGGTTGCATGGATCCTTCGATTCGGTCAGATGACAGAGCTTTTTCGAAACGGCAGCGATGCTAATTGGTGGAGGGGCCGAGGACTTCGCGGACTTTGCGGGAGAGGTTTTGGAGGGTGAAGGGTTTTTGCAGGAAGGCTTTGGGGGCTTGGGGAGAGAGTGGGGTGGCGACGGTTTCTTCGGCGTGGCCGGAGAGGTAGAGGACTTTGGTTGAGGGTCGAGCGATGAGCAGTTGGTGAACGAGTTCGTGGCCGCTAAGACCGGGCATAACGACGTCTGTGATGACGAGGTGAATCGTGTCTGAGCGCGAGGCTGCGAGGGCGAGGGCGTCCTGGCCATTGCCGGCTTCGAGGACTTGGTAGCCGCGGGATACGAGAGTTTCGCGAATGAGCTGGCGTACGGATTCTTCGTCTTCGACGAGGAGGATGGTTTCGGATCCACCGGCGGCGGCAAGGGTTGCTGGAGTGGCGCCGCGAGTTTCCGAGGGTTCGTCGACGCGAGGAAAATACATGGTGAAGACGGTGCCGCGTCCAAGTTCGCTTTGCACGAAAACATAACCTCCGCTTTGTTTGATGATGCCGTAGACGGTGGAGAGACCGAGGCCGGTGCCTTTGCCTTTTTCCTTGGTGGTGAAGAAGGGCTCGAAGATGCGAGCCTGGGTTTCGCGGTCCATACCGTGGCCGGAGTCGGAGACGGAAATCATCACGTAGGGGCCATGTTTGATGAAAGTATTTTCGGGACGGTAGGACTCGTCCAAGGTGACGCTGGCGGTGGTGATGCGAATTTTGCCGCCGTGAGGCATGGCGTCCTTGGCGTTGACGACGAGATTCATGATGACTTGTTCGAGCTGTCCGGCATCGGCGCGGGTACAACCGATGGAGGGAGCAAGGCTGGTGGTGAGTTCGATATTTTCGCCGATCAAGGGGCGAAGGAGACGTTCCATGTCCTCGACAATGGCGTTAACGTCGACGACCTTGAGTTGCAGAAGCTGTTTGCGGCTGAAAGCCAGGAGCTGACGGGTCAGCGTGGTGGCGCGATCGGAGGCTTGCTGAATGGCTTCCGCTTTGGCATGGAGAGGATTTGTGGGGGTGAGTTGGTCGAGGAGAACCTCGGTGTAGCCGCTGACGACGGTGAGCAGGTTATTGAAATCGTGAGCGATGCCACCGGCGAGGCGGCCGACGGCTTCCATTTTCTGGGACTGGCGGAACTGGTCTTCGAGGACGCGGCGTTCGGTGATGTCTTCGGCGATGGCTTCGAGAACATCGGTGGGCTCAGGTTCACTGGCGACGGCGCGGCCGCTGATGCGGACGTTGATGGTGGCGCCGTCCCTGCGCTTCCAGCGGACTTCGAAACCGTCGACGCGTCCGGTACTGCGGAACTCATCGAGCAGGCGGGCATATTCGCCGGAGTCGAGGAAAACATCTTTTTGGGGATCGAGGGCGAGGACCTCGAGAGCGGAGCTGTAGCCGAGCATTCCGATGAGGGCGGGGTTGACGTCGAGAAATTCGCCTTGGTGGCTGGAGCGGTAGATTCCGTAGACGGCGGTCTGAACCAAGGAACGGTAACGAACTTCGGAGCGGCGCAGGGTTTGTTCGTTGCGTTTGTGGTCGATGGCAGCAGCCAACTGGCGCGAGATTAGCGTGAGAACATCTTTGTCGCGTTCGCGGAGGGCTGAACTTTCAGAGTAGTTCTTGAGAACGATGGCGCCGAAGGCGTGATGGTTCACCGTGAGCGGGACGCCCAGCCAATGAAGGGGCGCTGGGGCGCTGAGCTCAACCTCGCCCCGCTGCTGGAGTTGGCGCAAGAGTTTGGGAGTGGCGAGCAGGGGCTCGCCGGTGCGGAGAACGTATTCGATGGGGCCGCGCGCGGCCGGGGAAGGAGCGGGAGCGGTCTGCTGCTGGTCAACAAAGTAAGGAAAGCTGAGCAGGTGCGATTCGGGGTCGTGAATGGCGATGGCGAAATTGCGAGCGGGCATGAGTTCATCGACAATCCCGTGGATGGCGGCGAAGAATTGCTGGAGATCCTGAGTGACAGAGGCTTTTTCAGCCACGCTGTAGAGGGCGGAGTTGAGAGCTTCGGCGCGCCTGCGATCGGAGATGTCGCGATAGAGGAGATAGAAGGCGGCAGTGCGGCCGTTCACCAGCAGCGGGGCGGTCGAGAGGGAGACATCGAGCAGGGATCCATCGCGGCGGCGGCGTTGGGTTTCGAGGGTAATCTGTTCGCCGCGCTGCAAGCATTGCAGGATCCAGTGAGCTTCGGCGGTGCGATCGGGGGGGAGGATGAGCGCGTCAACGTTATGGGAGAGGGCTTGGGCGTCGGAGTAGCCGAACATGCGTTGAAACTCGCGATTGACGCACTGCGCGCGGAAAGACGCATCGACGATCACGAGGGCGTCAGGCGAATTTTCAAAAAGTTGTTCGAGAAACTGGCGGCGGGTGTCGGACGAATCTTCCGGAACGGTAGCGGCGGGATTCGATTCGGAAGGAATCCAGGACAAGGAAGATGGTTGTGCAGCGGAGGGAATACCGGCGGGAATAAACGAGGGCGACGCTCCACATTCGAGCGCCTGGCGCAAAGTTTTGGCGCGCAGAAAGTCCTTGGACTGCGCTGACCGGGTGACACGACCACCCATTGGAGGCTCCCCCTCTGAAGCCCAGCAAGAGGCATAGTAGAACGCGGGGGGTGTACTCGAAAGTTACTCAGGTAATGGGAGCAGTGGGTAGTGGGAGATACGCGATGCCCCGTGACTGTGTGATTTTGGGATTTCAACCGCCCCTACGGGGCGAGGTCATAGGCGCTGGGGATCACCCCGGCGTTGAAACGCCAGGCTATTATCAGGCGTCCAGCGGACGCGTTTCACTGGCCACTGACGACTGGCCGCTGACTACTGGCCACTGATCACTCATTACTGCTTGTTGGCGAGCATTTCGCAGACGCGGCGGATGGTTTCGCGTTGGGCTTCGCTGAGGGTAAGGAATTCGAAGCCGTAGCGAAGGCCCTGGCGGTAGCGCACGATGGCGCGAAGTTTCAGCGGATAGGGACTGAGAGGCAGAGGAATTTCGAGGGAAACGATTTCTCCGGTTTCGAGTTCTCCGGTGAGAGTAGCGCCGATGCCATCCTGGCCGAGTTCGGTGGAGTGTCCCCAGCAGGTTTGGAAGTCGCCGTTTTGGAACATGCGGACCTGGAGGCGGACGTCGACGGCAAAGCGCGGGTAGCGGCGGACATAGGCCGTGGGCGGCGGAGTGGAGGCGCGTTTTTTGCCTGGAGCTGCCATAGTTTTAATTCGCCGGCCCGAGTCCCTCAGGGGCTAAAGCCCCACATCTTTTCCGGTTCTAACGGCGCGGCTAAAGCCGCGCCCTGATACGAATCCAAGAAATCTATCGGCTAATTTCCGTGCAACAGGTAGCCGGGTTCGAGCGGCAGTTTGCCCCCGACCTTGACTACGGCCACGCTGCTGTTGATGGAGTAGACGTCCACGACGCCAATGGCGCCGGGAGTGGAAGCCACTTTATTGACGAGTTCTTCGTCAGAGGTGGCGACCAGGATGGCGGGATGGGCGGGGCGTCCGTGGTTGGAGGTGACGATGAGGCTGCTGAGCTCGCTCTCGGACATGCCGTAAACCTTTTCGAGGACGGTCTTCATTTCGGGAGCAGAGGGCGAACGCATAACAAACGTGACAGGCTTTCCATCCGGCCAATGAGTGGTCTGGGCTTTGCAGAGCTTGACCAGATCCGGGACCGTAACGGCACCCACGGCGTTGGATTTATTAGAAATCAAGGCGATATCGCGGGCGGCCGCGAGCGAAGCGCCGAGGGTAATGAAAATCAAAATCCTAAGAAAGCGATGGCAGAGCACTCTTGTTCTCCCGCGAAAAGCTGGAACTTAGAGTGATTGTGCTTGAAGAGGGGGCGAGAATTAAAGGTAACTAAGGTCACGCAGCAGGACGGGCGGTAGCACTTGCTTGGAGTGGGGAAAAAAGGGCGCGGCTGGGAAGCCGCGCCCGAAGCGTTTTGCGCGATGACGATTTAGTTTTTCTTCTGGCGATTGAGGTGTGAACGAACTAACGGCCGCGCCACAAACATGCGCGAGTGCGAGGCCGCCGCCGAAGCTGCCGCAGAAGGATTCTGCAGAACGATAACCCCGGTCGCGACCTGGCCGCCCGGATCGGATTCTATGAAGGGGAAGGTTGTACCATCCACCGCATAAAAGGTGAGGCCGAAGCCTCCGTTCAGGGTAGTTATGTTGTTATTCCCGGCTGTGGCTGAGAGTCCGTAGCGGCCGGTGGAATCAATAGCACCGTAGGTGCCATTCGTCAGCGCCAAGCCAAAGAACGGTGCGCCAAAAGAGCTGCCGCCTGGATCGACGTTTTCGTCGATGACACCGCTGGTGAGGGTTCCACCGCTGGCGGCGGTGAACTCGGCGATATCGTCAACTTCAACGCCGTTAGTCAGGTTGTCCCCAGTGAGGTTAAGACCATAGCCTTCGGAAGAGGCGAAGGTGGTGCTGGTTTGGGGATAACCGGCACCGACCATGATGCCAACGCCGTCGATTTCCAGCATCAGCAAGCCTCCGCTGGAGGGATAAGCGGCAAAACTTGAGCCGCCGAAGAAGCCGGATAATGAGAGTACGGATCGTCCCGGGATCAGAGAGCCGGTTGACGTATAGCTTCCGGAGAACGGCGTAGGCATTGAGGGAGAAGGAGCGCCGCCATTGTTATAGTCTTCGGTGCCGGAGGGGATAGTCGCCGTTCCATCAGTGACCATAAAACCTCCAGCGGCTGCGGCGTTGCCGATGTAGAAGCCTCCCAGGGTGAAGGCCAGCGTACCCGAAATCGAGGTGCTCGTCTGCGAGAAAGCATCGCCAGACAAAAGCGGGCCCAACGTGTCCATCTCAATAAACTTCAGGTGAGAGGCATCGATGGCATACACGTCGAAAGTAAGCGTGCCAAACGGTGTTGGGAGAGTAGTCGACGGTGTGGTGGAAGGTCCGAGTGTAACGACTCCGCCGGAGAGCGACTGGTTGGGATAGGCGAAGGCGTCGTTATTGAAATCCGCAGCGCTGGCAGTAACGGAGCCGGAGCCGTCGAGGGTGAATGCTCCCACAACCGCGGCTGGAATGGCGCTAGTCGAAGTGAGTCCGGAAATCCCGGAGAAGCTGAAGGCGTAGGAGCCGACAGGAGCGGTGTTGGCCGTTTGCAAATCGATGGTTCCGCTGCCGGTGGCGTTGCCGTCGAATTCGGTGATGAGTCCGTGAGAGCTGGAGGACAGGACGAAATCGAAAATCAGGTTGGAGTTGAAGGGATTCGCGGGGGAAGTTCCGATTGTCATCTGGCCACGTCCGTCCACACCGACGCTGTAGGAGCCGTTGTTGATGGCCAAGCCGGGCGCGGGAGTGGCTTCGGTGTCATTAATGTCAATCGTCCCGCCGGTAATGCCGCCTTTGCCGTTGCCACCGCTACCGTTAGCCGTGAAAGTGCCAACGACAGCATAAGGGAACCCGTTGAAGTCGGTGCCGGAGACGGAGAAGACGTAGGTTCCGTTGAGATTTGCGTTGGTGAAATTCCCGCTGGGCGGGGGCGTGGGCTTGGTAACACTGTTGCTGCTGCCGCCGCAGGCGGCTAGAAATAGGAGCGCGGAGAGCGCGACGAGCAGGACGAATCCGTTGCGTACTGACATAACTTCCCCCTGGGATGCGAGTCGATGTGTGGAACCGGCTACCTTTAATTGTGAGGTTAGCACAGGTGAATTCACTTGCATCGAACCCGAACCATGGGAATAAGTAGCGCGGGGAGAGAAGAAAAATCTGGGCAAGTGCAAGATATAGATATCTTTACATTCTGGTGGTGGGGAACGGCTTCGGGCTTCGCGGTAACTTGAAGGTTCATTTCGACGCGGCGGAGTTGTGAAGGGGGACTGTTGAATTCCGGTAGGATGGATAGACCGGCATGCGGGATTCGTGGTGCGGCGCCAGTTGCGTGGATCCTTCACTTCGTTTCACGATGACAAGTCAGGATGACAAGCGTTGGGGGATTTCAGCATGAGAAAGTTCGGAGCATGCATTCTGGGGTGTGCGCTAGCGATAGGCGCGGCGGCGTGGGGAAAGCCGGCGCAGGGAACTCCGCCCGCGAGTGGGGCTGCGCAGGATAGCGGCAGAGCGGATGCCCGGAAGGATGATGGATTGGTGATTGAGCCGGCGGAGTTGGCGGTGACCTACCCGCGCGGACAATATCAGTTCGCCTTGCATGCGCGAGGCAACTATGTTCCGGTGCTGCGCTGGCGGGTGGAAAGTGGCACGTTGCCGCCGGGGATCAAGCTGGAGGAAGATGGAGTGTTGCATGGAGCGGCGGAACGCGCGGGGGAGTTTCAGTTTGTGGTGTCGGTGAGGGATGGCGGGCAACCACAACAGGCGGTGCAGAAGGGATTCGTGATCAAGGTGGTGGAGGCGATCACGCTGGCGTGGAAGGTTCCGGCGCATGTGGTAGGGAACCGCATCGAAGGTAGTGTGGAAGTGTCGAACACGACGGCGGATGATATGGATTTTACGTTTGATGTGAAGGCGGTGGCGGAAAATGGGAGGGCAACGGAGATTGGATACCAGCATTTTCCGCTGACCAAGGGCACGATCGGCATGGCGCTGCCGTTTGGCGAGACTCTACCGCACGGGGCTTATGTGATTTATGTCAACGTGAATGGAGAAGTGGCGAAGCGGAATGCAATTTACAAGCAGCAGATGCAGACTCCGGCGCCGCTGCAGGTGGTGGTGGGACCTTAGGGCAAATTCTCGGTTCTTAGTTCCCGTTTCTCAGTTCTCGGTTTCCGTTCTCAGTTTTTGACAGTGGACACCTCGGAAGTACTGTGGTCACATTGACTTGAATTCGGGGTTTCTGAAAAACTGATTGCGGATTTGTGGTGTGGTCATGGCATGGAATTATTGTTGAATCTCGCGTGGATGCTTCTGGCGGTACCGGCTTACTGGCTATGGCGGCGGGGCGCGGGGGCGCGGCTGGCGCGCCGGGTGAGTGCGCTGCAGTGTTTGCTGGCTCTGAGCTGCGTGGTGGTATTGCTGTTTCCGGTGATCTCGGCGACGGACGATCTGCATGCGATGCGCACGGAGATGGAAGAATCTTCCAGCAGCAAGCGCGCGGTGCGGCAGGCGGGAGGCGATAAGCATTCCTCCTGGGTCAGCCGGCTGCAAGGGCCACCGGCATTGGTGGCCGGGGGAGCGTGGCTGCCCGGTCCGGAAGCTGGATTTCTGGAAGTTGTGGATGCAAGTTTATGTGTTTTGGCGAGGCCTTGCGATTGGCATGCGGGGCGCGCACCTCCTAGTTCCCTCCTCGGGTAGTTCGCCGAAGTATTCCAGAGAATTGATGGCGTATCGCTGATGGGTTGCAGCAATAAATCCGCGGCATTGTTCCGCGTCTATAGGAAATACTTACGCGGAGAGCTGGATACTCCTACAAGGACATTTGCGCTGGGGACGATTACGGCAACGGCGTAGCGAGCTACGTCTCTACGGATCTTCGGGAATAGGTGTGAGTTGGAGTTGGAGTTGATGATGCGAAGAGAACTCTGGAGGAGTTGCGCGTTGACTGTGCTGGCCGTGGCCGGGCTGGCTGCGGCACAGAGTGCGCCGCAAACCTCGCGGGCACCGCACGAGGCCTGGACGTGGGAGCAAGTAAAAATCCAGTTTGATATGAACAATCCCACGTTGCAGGCGGACAAGTTGAATATCGACGAATCGAAAGCGCAAGAGATCACGGCGTTTTTGCGTCCTAACCCTTCTTTCACGTTTACTTTGGACGGGACCCAAATCGCTCCGGACAACGGAGTGTGGAGGCCGTTCGCGGGAACATATGAATCTCCCGGCATCAGCTATCTGCACGAGCGGGGGCACAAGCGCGAGTTGCGCCTGGAGAGCGCAAAAAAGGCGACGCTGATTGCCGAATCAAGTCATGCCGACATGCAGAGAACGATGCTGTTCAACTTGCGCAGCGCGTTTGTGTCGGCGCTGCAGGCGAAGGCTGTGCTACAGCTGGCGAAAGATAATCTCGTCTACTACGACCATGTGCTCAAGATCAGTAAAGACCGTTTCGAGGCCGGTGACATTGCGCAAATCGATTTCGACCGCCTGGAGCTGCAGCGAGTGCAGTACGAATCGGATTTGCAAACAGCGGGGGAGAACCTGGAAACGGCGAAGATCCAACTGCTCGCGCTGCTGAATTCGCGAATGCCGGTCGATGACTTTGACGTAACCGGAACTTACGATTTCAACGACCGGCTATTGGCGCGAGACGAGTTTCGGAAGATTGCTCTGGACACGCGGCCGGACCTGCATGCGGCCATTCAGTCCGTCGACAAGGCTCAGACCGATCACAAGCTTGCGGTTGCCAATGGCTCGACCGATCCGACGTGGGGTGCATGGTTTACCCACAACTCTTCCACCAACAACCCCTTCGGCATAAATACGGTTGGAGTCAGCGTGGGCATCCCGTTGCGCATCTTCGATAAAAACCAGGGAGAGAAGCAGCGCACGCAACTGGACGTTACGCGTAATGAGCGACTGCGCGAGGCCGCCGAAGCCGGGGTGCTCAGTGACGTGGATTCCACTTACGCCACACTCGAGAGCGATCTGGTTCTGTTGCGGCCTTACAAGGCAAAGTATTTGCAGCAGGCGGTTCGGGTACGCGACACGATTTTCTTTTCTTATCAGCACGGCGGAGCGGCGTTGCTGGATTATCTGAACGCTCAGAGCGAGTACCGGATGGTCGAATTGAGTTACGTGAACCTGGTGGGATCGTATTTGACGGCGGCGGCGCAGTTGAATGAGGCCGTGGGCAAAGAGGTTATGCAATGAGGATGGAAATGAGGGCTTCCCCGGACTTAGGTCCGGGGCTAATGACGGGTGTCGCTTCGCTACTCGGGGTGATCCGTGGTGCTTCGCGACCGGTCGCGGTTGTGGTTCTTCTGGCGGCGCTGATGGGTGGAGTGGGATGTTCGAAGGAGGATCCGCCGGCGACGAACAAGGCTCCGGTGAATGTGGATCCAGACGTTTTTTCGACGGAGCATCCGGAATTGTTTAAGACGGCGAAGGCGGAGACGCGGTCGCTCTCCACCCAACTGACGGCGAATGGGACGGTGACTCCGGATGTGAACCGGACGATTCATGTGACGTCGCTGGGCGGCGGGCGGGTGATCGATCTGAAGGTGCGGCTTGGGGATTCAGTGAAGAAGGGACAGACGCTGCTGGTGATTTCGAGTCCCGACCTGGCGGCTGCGATGTCGGATTATCAGAAGGCGGTTGCGGACGAAGGGCTTTCGCGCAAAGCTTTCGACCGCGCGAAATTGCTTTACGACAAAGGGGCGATCGCAGCAAAAGATCTGGAGGCAGCGCAGGACGCAGAGGACAAAGCGAGAGTGGATGTAACGACGACGGCGCAGCGGGTGCGGGTATTGGGAGCGGATCCGGCCCATCCCAGTGATCTGATCGATTTGCGCTCCCCGGTGGCGGGAACAATTGTAGAGCAGAATGTAGCGGGATTTGAGGGAGTGAAGAGCCTGGACAATACTCCGAATCTTTTTACGATTGCCGATCTGAGCCAGGTGTGGGTAGTGTGTGACGTCTTCGAGAACGACCTGGGTGAGGTGCACATCGGGGATTCGGCGGCGATTCAACTGAATGCCTTTGGTGATCGCGTATTTCGGGGAACGGTGGCAGATGTTTCACGCGTACTGGATCCGGCGACGCGTTCGGCGAAGGTGAGAATCGTGCTGGCGAATAAGGATGGAGCGTTGCGTCCGGGAATGTTTGCGGTGGCGAAGTTTGAATCGCGGAAGAAGACCACGCGGACTGTGGTCCCGGCGACGGCCGTGATGCGTTTGCACGATAAGGACTGGGTCTTCCGCAAGGAAGGGGAGAAGAATTACCGCCGCGTGGCGGTGCAGGCGGACGGACTGGCACCGGACGGCATGCAGGAGATTCGCGAGGGCGTGAAGCCGGGAGATGAAGTGGTGGCGAACGCGCTGGAGTTTTCGAGTGAAGTGGCGGAGAAGAAAGAAGAGTCGAAACAGCAATGATCCGGGGCATGATCGATTTCGCGCTGCGCAACCGCCTCATGGTTTTGGGCGGAGCGCTGGTGCTGTTCGTGTGGGGGATCATTTCCTTTCATAATCTGCCGATCGAAGCGTATCCGGATGTAGCCGACACATACGCGCAGGTCATTACGCAATGGCCGGGGCATGCGGCGGAGGAGGTGGAGCAGCAGATCACGGTGCCGCTGGAAGTGGAACTGAATGGGGTGGCGCATCTGACGCATTTGCGATCGGTGTCACTGTCGGGGCTGTCGATGATTACGATCATTTACGACGATGACATCACCACGTTCAATGCGCGGCAGGAGGTGCTGGACCGGTTGCAAATGGTAACGCTGCCGTCGGGAGTGAATCCGAGCATCGGTCCGGATTACAGTCCGACCGGGCAGATTATGTTCTACACGCTGACCAGCACGAATCCGCGGTATGACGTGATGGAATTGAAGACGCTGAATGACTGGTTTGTGGTGAACCAGTTGAAATCTGTTCCGAATATTGTGGATGTGAATCCGTTTGGCGGGCCGACGCGCGAGTATCAGGTGCAGGTGGATCCGGGGAAACTGGTGTCCTACGGGCTGTCGCTGGCGCAGGTAGAGCAGGCTCTCGCGGCAAACAACATCAATGCGGGCGGAGGATTTATCGAACGCGGCGAACAGGCACTGAATGTGCGCGCCGTGGGTTTGATGCAGTCGACCGATGACATAGGCGCGACGGTAGTGAAGGTGCAGAGCGGAACGCCGGTGCGGGTGCGGGATCTGGGCAAGGTTGTACAGGCGCCGAAGGTGCGGTTGGGGCAACTAGGCAAGGCGATCCGGAAAGAGGATGGAACGATCGTCGACAGCAACGATGTAGTGGAAGGGATCGTACTGCTTCGCAAAGGCGCGGTAGCGGAAACGACACTAGCCGATCTGCACAAGAAAATTGATCAATTGAACGGCACAAATGGGAATCACGGTTTGCTGCCCGTGGGCGTGAAGCTGGTTCCACATCTGGATCGCAGCGTGTTGATGAAGCACACCACGCATACGGTGTTGCGAAATCTGACTGACGGAGTATTGCTGGTCACGCTGATTCTGTTTTTGTTTCTCGGAAATGTGCGCAGCGCGCTGATTGTGGCGGTCACGATTCCGTTCTCGCTGTTGTTCGCGGCGATTCTGCTGGACTTGCGGCACATTCCGGCGAACCTGCTGTCGCTGGGGGCGCTCGACTTCGGCATGGTGGTGGATGGGTCGGTAGTGATGGTGGAGAATATCCTCCGCCACACTTCGTTCGGGGACAAGAAGAAATCGTTCATGGAGATCATCGCCGTGGCAGCGCATGAAGTACAGAAGCCGGTATTTTTTGCGCGCATCATCATTATCGTTTCGTATCTGCCGATTTTTACGCTGCAGCGAGTGGAGGGACGGCTATTCAGTCCGATGGCGTGGACGGTTGCGTTTGCGTTGCTGGGGGCGCTGGTATTCGCTTTGTTTATTGCGCCGGTGCTGTGCAGCATTTTGTTCCGCAGCGAAATGAAAGAGTGGCGAAATCCGGTGCTGGAGTGGTTGAACCGTAATTACGGGCGGACGCTGGATTGGTGCTTTGAACACATTAAACTGACATTGGGTTTGGGATTACTGGCTCTGGCGGTGATGTTGGGTCTGGTGTTCAGCGGAATTATCGGGTCAGAGTTTTTGCCGCATCTGGATGAGGGCGCGGTGTGGGTGCGAGGAACGCTGGCGCCGAGCACCGGGCCTTCCGCGGGTATTACGATGGCGAACCAGGCTCGGCTGGTGCTGGCGGGATTTCCGGAAGTGACGCAGGTGGTGAGCCAGGTGGGGCGTCCCGATGACGGGAGCGATGCCAGCGGATTTTATAACACGGAGTTTTTTGTCGATTTGCTGCCGCGGGAAAAGTGGAGGAAGGAATATCGCACGAAGGATGAACTGATTGCGGCAATGGATGAATCGCTGAATAAATTTCCCGGCGTGGACTGGAATTTTTCGCAGCCGATTTCGGACAACGTGGAAGAGGCCGTCAGCGGGGTGAAAGGGGAGTTGGCGGTCAAGTTGTTTGGTTCCGATCTGAAGACGCTGGAGCAAAAGGCCGAGGAGATGCAGAAAGTGATGAGCCAGATTCCGGGGGTGGCGGATCTCGGAACATTTCAGGTGCGCGGGCAGCCGAATGTAAATCTGGTGGTGGACCGGGCGGCGGCGGATCGTTTCGGGATTAATGTGAGCGATATTCAGGACGCAGTGGAAGGCGCAGTGGGCGGAAAGGCGGTGAGCCAGATTTTGATCGGCGAGCAGCGCTATGACTTGACGGTGCGTTACCAACCGCAGTTTCGCGCGTCGGTGGAGGATATTGGGAACATTAGGATTCTTGCGCCGTCCGGAGAACGCGTGGCCTTGAGCCAGGTGAGCCACATCAGCTTGGATGATGGTGCGTCCACGATTTACCGGGAGGGCAATTCGAGATACATCGCAATCAAGTACAGCGTGCGCGGGCGCGATTTGGGCAGTACGGTGCGGCAGGCGATTGAAGAAGTCCGGCAGAAAGTGCAGTTTCCCGAAGGCTATCACCTGGACTGGACGGGGGAGTACGAGAGCCAGCAGCGGGCCAACCGGAGGCTGGCATTTATTGTGCCGATCACTCTGCTTCTGATGTCGTTCATTTTGTATTCGGCGTTTGGCTCGTGGAAGTGGGTGCTTCTGATTTTCGCGGTGGTGGCGCTTTCGCCGCTGGGAGGATTTCTGAGCCTGCTGTTGACGCACACGCATTTCAGCGTTTCGTCAGGACTGGGATTTCTGGCGCTGATTGGAGTCTCGGTAGAAATCGGCGTGATCATGGTGGAGTACATCAACCAGCTGCGTACGCGAGGGATGCCGGTGCGGGAAGCGGCCAAGGAAGGCGCGGCGCTGAGGTTGCGTCCGATCATGATGACGATGATTGTGGCGACGCTGGGGCTGCTGCCGGCGGCGATGTCGCATGATATTGGATCGGACTCCCAGCGCCCGTTTGCGATTGTGATTGTTGGCGGGTTGATTGTGGAACTGCTGGTGAGCGTAATTTTGTGGCCGACCCTGTATGTGTTCTGGGCGAGGCCTGGGGATCGGTTACCTCCGTCGGAGCAGAGTTTCATGGCGGAGGGGGAGCATGTGGACTGAGGTGGTTGAGTTCCCAGTTCTTAGTTCTTAAATCTCAGATCTCAGATGTTTAGCATTCGCCAACCGAGGGAGAGGCCGTTGGCGGCGAAGGCCGCGGGCGAGAGGGCTCCGACGTGCATGGCGAGCATTCGACTGAAGAGTCGCGGATCAGAATCGAAGGCGCGCATCACGCGCTGGCGAAGAGACGTCTTCCAATCGAGCGCGAGCATGAGCCGGGCCATCATGGCGGGACGGCGCGCCAAGGCTCTATGCTCCTGCTGGTAATGCTGCAGATCGCCCGCCGCGAAACATTCGGCCAAAACCTGGGCTTGACGAAAGGAAAGGCACAAACCTTCTCCGGTGATGGAATCAACGGCGCCGGAGGCATCGCCGACGAGGGCAACGCGGCCCTGATAGACCTGTCGCAACTTGCGGGTTGAAGAAATCGCGCCGCGCTCGACGGATGCGGGTTCAGCATTACGCAGCCGCGAAGTGATTTCTGGAAATGCTGAGAGTGCGGCGTCCAGACGCAGGTGGGGATCGTGGGAGACTAACGCGACGCAGACTTCATCCGCGGCGACTGGCGTGACATAGATCTGGCACTTCGGGCCCCAGTGGAGTTCCATACAATCGCTCCATGGGGAAACGCGGTAGTGGCGGCGGAAAGCGAAGCGGGTGCCGTCACAGAGGTAGCGGTCAAGTCCGGCCCAGCGGCGGACCAGCGAGTGACCACCGTCGGCGCCAACGATCCAGCGGGAGCGAATGATCTGCTTGCCGAGCAGGACACCCGCTTGATGCAAGCCGGTCACGGGAGTCTGCCAGAGGAGAGAAACTCCAACGGCCTCGGCCCTGGCGACCATGAGGCGGTGTAAGACTGTGCGACGAACGCCGAGGCCTAATGCGCCGGGAAAGCTTCCCGCGACGCGCACGGCGCCGCTGACGAAAGCAATTCCGCGAAAGGGGTACGAATCAGTTTCCGGGACGGAAACGCCCAAGTGCGCGAGTGCGGTCCGGCCGTCGGGCATGAGGCCTTCGCCGCACGGCTTGTCGATGGGTGGGCGCGCGCCATCCGCCACGGTGACGTCGAGACCCTGCTGGCGTGCCGCTATGGCTGCAGCCAATCCTGCGGGGCCACCACCAATCACGAAAACATCGGTTGCTCTCTCCATGGAATCAGTGCCAAGGACCGGGGCGGAGTGCGGTCTTCATTGCCGAGATCTTATATTGCGAAATAATGAAGTAACGTTTGCGCGCGTTCAGGCTCCCATCGCTCTCCGCGCCAGTCCCAGGGCTTCCGACCAGAACGCTCCGGGATGGTGCGCAAAATCGACCACGTCGTGGATGGCGGAAACAAATTCCGCGATCTGCGTCGAAGTGATCACGAGCGGAGGCGCGACCTTCAAAACCATGAAGTCGTTGCCGCAAATCTGAGTGAGAATATTCTGGTTGCGGAACATTCGCATGACGAGAATCTGACCGAACATGGCGGGATGAATTTTGGCAAAAGCTTCGAACGGGGCGCGCAGAGCCAATTTCCGAGGCGGGGTGAACTGGATGCCCAGCAACAGGCCTTTGCCGCGGACTTCCTGCACCATTTCGAAACCGGCGAGGGCGGAAGCCAATTCTTGTTGCAGCTCCATGCCCAGGTTCGTGGCGCGATCTCCCAGTCTCTGATTTTCCAGCACGTCCAGGGTCGCCAGGCCGGCGCGCATGGACAAGCTGTTTTCGCTGAAGGTGGAGGCGTGGACGATCGAACGCTTGAAGGAAGTGAAAACGGAGCTATGAATGTCATCCGACATGAGCACAGCACTCACCGGCACCAGGCCTCCGCTCAGGGCTTTTGCAAGGACGACGATATCCGGAGTGATTCCGAAATGATGGGAAGCGAGGAACGGTCCGGTGCGGAACATTCCGGTCTGCACCTCATCGGCGACAAGGAGTGAGCCGTAGCGCCGGCACAAAGCCTGTGCGCCTTGTAGATAGCCTGGTTCGGGAACTCGAATGCCGCCTTCCGCCTGGATGGGCTCGACAAAGAATGCGGCGTAGCGGCGGGTCGCCAATTCTTTTTCGAGGGCCGCGAGGTCGCCGAAGGGAACAAAGGCAGCATCGGGGAGAAGCGGTCCGAAGCCGTTGCGCCAATATTCGCCATTCATCAGCGATAGTGCGCCGCAGGTGAGGCCATGGAAGGCGCGGTGGCAGGAGAGAAGTCCGACACGGCCGGCGTGGGCGCGGGCAAACTTAATTGCGGTTTCAACGCCTTCGCTGCCGGAGCTGGCGAAGAAAACTTTAGTGAGTCCGCCGCCGGCGAGGCGACAGAGCCGGCCCGCCAATTCACCAGCCAGTTCCGGGGCGTTGCTCTGCAGCATGACGGGGCCGAAGCGATCCAGCTCGTCTTTGAGGGCGTCGATAATCTCAGGATGATTGTGGCCGGTATTGTGGACACAGTAGCCGGATAGAAAATCGAGGATTCGGCGGCCATCGCGGGTGAACAGCTCGGCGCCGGAGCAGCGTTCATAGCTGACATTCATCTCGAGCAGATTGAGCAGCTTGACCCACTGCGGATTTACATGGTCGGCGTAAGCATCAGTAGCGATGAGCTCTGCAATTGGCATGGTTTAAATAGGTCTAACTAATAGAGTCGCAGTGGCGGAAGCTGGACTCTTGCCTGTCGGTAAAGTTTTGTATTTTGGCTACTTGTCGAAAGGGCATCTTGGCCGGTTATGAAGTGTGATGCGTGGCAATGCGCGGCCGGTTGCCAGCGCTGGGAGATCGTGGTGCGTAATCGAGACATGCCCGGCGGTTAGGAGGGATCGAGACAGCATGGCGGTTGGTAAGTGCATCCAAGAGGATTGCTCCGATCTTTTTTCAGTCAACTCGCGGAGCTTCAACTCGCGGAGGTCCACTTGAAAGCATTTCGATTCTTGTCTGCGCTTTGCTGTTTGCTATTCGCTGCTGCGGGCCTCTTCGCACAGACGGCGGCATCCGATGCGACGCTGACGACGAACCCGGTCTTCCAGCAGAATTGCGCGAAGTGCCACGGGAAAACCGCCGAGGGGCGACACTTCGGCGGTCCGGCGCTGGTGTCCGAAAAAACGAGTACTGCTACTGTAGACGAACTGAGCAACATCATCACGAACGGCAAGCATCGAATGCCGAAGTACCAGGGGAAGCTGACGCCGGAAGAAATCAGCACGCTGGCCGAACAGATCAAGAGCCTAAATAAGAAATAAGCGTTGGGGATGGAAGTGGAAAAGGGGTGGGCAAAAAATTAAGAGTTCCGAGGTGGTGTTGAGTCCATTCGTCTCGGCCAGTAGCTCGCGTTAGACCCTTGCTTGACCTGCTGCGCTGCTACCCTTGCGGGCGCGCTGCGTGCGATCTTCGCTCGGGCTCCGGGCTCACCGCCAACCGGAAAAACCTACTCAACGCCTCGGAACTCTATCCTGCCTTCGACTGGGTCTCCCGTTCTCCTCGACCAGCGCTTTGCTATAGACCCTTGCTTGCCTTCTCTCCTCATATTTCTATGGGAGAGTGACTTCGCTTGAGCCCCGGACGCCGCACCAACCGGAAAAACTTAAGAAACTGTCAAAGAACGATCTTGTTGTACTCCTTTTAAAATTTGAGTCAACGAAAAGATGGCGTGTCTATCTGATTTATTTTCAATGGAGTGCAGGGCGTCCACAGGAGGGTGACAGGATTTTGTGCAGTCGGTCACACAAAATTGCGCAAATGGCAGGCGGGGCGCGAGTTCCCGGCGTGACGCAACAGGAGTAGGGCGGCGCGATGGATTTCTGGAATGATCGCCGGGCTGTGAATATTCGTGAAAAGGCTTGCTGGGCAAGGGTTCTGGCGGAGTGATGGAGAGCGGTGGGAGCATTCATTCGGTAAGAACGGCGGCTTTTAATGGCTTGACAATGCAGGTAAGTCTGCTAAAGTGCGAGAAAAGCTGCACAACCTAACGACTCGCAGGTGCCAAGGTTATGAAGAATGTTTACGAGGTTCTGAGGCAGAAGGAAATGGAGTTGACCCGGCTGGAGAAAGAAGTGGAAGCATTGCGGCTGGTGGCTCCGTTGCTCTCCGAAGAAAAAGAAATGAACTCCGATATGGTAAAACCGGCGCTGGCGCAGGCCGTGAACGGACCACAGGCGCCGATTCGCATTCCATCGCCTCCGGTGGTGGCGGCGGCGCAACCGGTGCGGGCGGCGGGTTGGGACGATACGGCGAAGCGCTGGCCGTAGGATTTAGCAAAGATTGATTGGCGGTCGCGCCGCGTGGGGTACTGCGTGGCGGAGGTTTTTTATCAGCCTGGGATTTCTGTCCCGGGCTGTTGTGTTTCTTAAGCAAAATCTTGGGCTACGCGGCTAGCTGTTTTAGGGCGGCCAGCAGGCGATCCACTTCTTCTTCGGTGTTGTAATGGACTAGGCCGATGCGGAGGAAACCGCCGGATTTTTCCACGTCGAGGCGCTCGGTCAGGTTCAAAGCATAGTAGTTTCCATCCCAGGTAAAAAGCCCTTGATCCCCTAATTTAGTGGAGAGCGCGAGCGGAGTTTGCTCTGCGTTTTGATTGATCACGCGCAGGGCGATCGTGGGGCACCGCTCGGACAAGCGCTCTGGATCGGTGATGCCGTAGACCTGTATTTTTGGAATGTGCGAGAGGCCGGTTAACAGGCGATTCATGAGTCCGTGTTCATAATGATGAATCACTTCGAATGCGGCGACTAAGGCAGCGCGCCGAGGGGACGTGGCCAGAGATCGAGCTTCGCTCGACGGACGGACGAAGGCGTCCGTCCCCACACGGCCCGTGGTAGTCTCTAGACTTTTTGGGCCCAGATCGGCGATGTAATCCACGCAGGCGGTGATGCCGGCGATGCATTCGTGGTTGAGCGTGCCCCACTCCCAGCGGTTGGGCACGGCGTCGGTGAGGGGACGGACTTTGTAGGGATGCAGACGGTGCAGGTGCTCGCGCTTGCCGAAGAGGACGCCCACGTGCGGGCCGAAGAATTTATAAGTCGAGCACACCAGAAAATCGCAATCGAGGTCGGCGACATCGATGAGGCCGTGCGGGCCGTAATGGACGGCGTCGACGTAGGCGAGCGCACCGGCGGCGTGGGCGAGGCGGACGATTTCCTTTACAGGATTGATGGTGCCCACGGCGTTTGAGGCGTAACCGATGGCGACGAGTCTGGTACGGTCGTTGATTTTGCTGGCCAAGTCGTCGAGATCGAGAGTGCAATCTTCTTGGTGAATCTCCGCCCAGCGGATGGTGACACCCTGTTCCTCGAGCGCGAGCCATGGCGAAACATTGGCGTCGTGATCGAGGCGCGTGACCAGGATTTCGTCGCCGGCACCGAAGTCGCGGCCGCTGATCTCCCGACCAAAGCTGCGGGACAGAGCATAGGTCAGCGTGGTCATGTTGGGGCCGAAGACGATTTCGTCGGCACCGCAGTTGAGGAAGTCGGCCATGGCGGCGCGGGCTTCGGCGAGCATGGCGTCGGTGTGGCGGCTGGTGGCGTAGGCTCCGCCGGTGTTGGCGTTGTCGCGGCGCAGGTAATTCGAGATTGCGTCGATCACGCGCTGCGGAACCTGAGTTCCGCCGGGGCCGTCGAGGAACGCGGCGGGGTGTCCGTTCACGGTTTGGACGAGGGAGGGGAATTGCGCGCGGACTTGGGTGATGTCGAAGGCGGTGGGTGCGGTGGTTTCAATCGTTGGCATGGTCGTGATTTAGTTTTATCACGACAATTCAACCCGGCGCTGAATGCGCCGGGCTATTTTCAAGCGCCCTTCGGACGCGACGGCAGGGATGTGGGGTGGCGCGGAGTTCCTTAGATGTGCGCGGCTGCTGGGTACGGGAGATCCTTCACTCCGCCTGAGGGACGGCTGCGTTCAGGATGACGCCATCAAGAGGTATCGTCTTGACGAGAGTTGCGGCCACGGGCATGATCACATGCATTACCTGATCCATCTCTATGGAAGATCAATTCACACTTGCCGAAGCAGCGGCCCAAACCATTCTGCTGCGGAGCGCTCTGCGCCCGAGAATCGGGCTCGTGCTGGGCTCCGGCCTGGGAGCTTTCGCAGATTCCTTAACTGAGCCGTCACGAATTCCCTTCCCGGAAATCCCCGCCTTCCCGCGCTCGACTGCGATCGGCCACGCCGGACAGTTGGTCATCGGCAAAGCCGGCACCGTGCCGGTGGCCGTGATGCAGGGCCGGGTCCATCTGTACGAAGGCTATTCCGCGCAGCAAGTCGCGTTCCCCATGCGCGTCTTCGGACGCATGGGAATTCGCGCCGTCATCCTGACCAACGCGGCCGGGGGGATCAATTTGAATTATCAGCAAGGCGCGCTGGTGCTGATTCGCGATCACATCAACCTGCAGGGATCGAATCCCCTGGCAGGCCCGAACGACGACCGCTTTGGGCTGCGCTTTCCCGACATGACGCACGCCTACCCAAAAGATTATCGAGCGCTGGCGCAGGAAGAATCCGGCAAACTTGGAATGACGCTGCACGAAGGCATTTACGCGGCTCTGCTCGGTCCCAGTTACGAAACGCCCGCGGAAATAAATTATCTGCGAATCATCGGAGCCGACCTGGTCGGAATGTCGACTGCGTTGGAAGTGATCGCCGCTCGCCACATGGGAATCAAAGTCCTGGCCATCTCCTGCGCCACTAACATGGCCGCCGGAATTCTCGACCAGACGCTGTCCCATCAGGAAGTGATGGAAACCGGCGAGCGCGTCAGGTCCAGCTTCGAAGCGCTGCTTCGGGCCGTGATCCCACGCATGGCGCAGAATGTTTCAGAGTGATGGCGGAGCGAAGTTGATGAGCGTCAGCAGTTTCTTATTTCCCGGCTCGCGATATGAACAACTCGACTGGCGGCTTTACTCCATACACCTCCGCAAAACTACCCTGATTCACCGCCAGAGCGAAGTGCCCGCGCGAATCGATATATAGAAGAGGCTTCCCGACCTCGACATCGCTGAAGGTTCGCACGAATTTGATCTTCATTTCTTTGCCGCCAACCGTCACTGGAACGTCCTGCCCGCGCTGGTAGCCGAGTTTAAGGAAGTCCTCGGCATCGAGATTGGTCACCAAATTCCCAAACGGACCATCGGTCGCAATCACCTCCGCCGTAACTCCGCGATCGTCCATCCGCGCGGCCTGCAATTTCAGCCGCACCAGCGACGCAACCGGCATCTCCGGACCAACCTTGGTCCAATCCTCTCCGCGCGCCACATGCGCGCCCACCGGAGAAAAGATATCGCGCCCATGGAAGGTTGAGGACAACTTCGTGCCGATCATCCAATCCGTATTTGTAATCTCGTGCACAGCCTCGATGCCATCGCGCTGCTCGACCAGCGTGAGGAGTCCATTATCCGGGAGGACAAAATACTGTCCGCGCTTCGACCTGGCTACGATCGCCTTGCGGGTGCTGCCAACGGTGGGATCGATGACCACCACAAAAACCGTGCCCGCGGGATAGTAGGGCGTCGCGCCGTATAAAAATCGCGCCCCATCGAGAATTGAAAATGGCGTCACCTCATGCGACAGGTCGGCGATGCGGACATCTGGCATGATCGAATACATCACGCCCCGGCAAATGGCGACGGAATCGTCCACCACCCCGAAGTCCGTCATAAAAACAATGGTCTGCGGATACTTCCCCGTCTGGGCGCCGGCCAACGCGGTGGCGAAAACTATAAGTGCCAGCAGGACCCCCTTCCTCGCATTGCCAGCGGATGACAAAATCGTGCGGGCGGACCCTGCCGTCATTTTTGTTCTATTCATGGTTCGAATCATGGTCTGCAAGAATACTGGGATTCCATGCATGCGGCAAATCGGCCTCCGGCATCTATAATGTCCTGTCAATTCATTGCACGGCCGCAAGGAGATCTCATGCCGGAAGCTATCCCTGAGAAATATCGTGATCTTTTCCAGAAGCGCGCCTTCGCCAGCCTGGCTACGCTCATGCCCGATGGGCGTCCGCAGGTCACACCCGTCTGGTGCGACTATGATGGCGAGCACGTCATCTTCAACTCGGCGAAGGGCCGTCAGAAAGACAAGAATGTCCGCCGCGATCCGCGCGTCTCGCTGGCACTGATCGATCCGGAAAATCCCTACCGGTACGTGGAAATACGCGGCCGCGTGGTTGAAATCACGGAAGATGGGGCGAGCGCTCACATCGACAAGATGGCCAAGAAGTATCTCGGCGTGGATAAATATCCCTACGGCCAGCCCGGCGAAGTGCGTGTGCTTTACAAGATCAAGCCTGAGCACACCACAGTGATGGGATAAAGTTCCGGCAGCGGCGGCAGCCCCCCTGGGACGACGGACGTCGTGGTTGAGGAGAATCCTACATTCGCGTCTACAACCTTTGCTTCCTCGGCTTCGGCAACGTCAACCGGACGCTCGCGCAACTTCTGGTTGACCGCGAACAAGAGCTCCGCGCGCGCCACGGAATCACATTTCGCATTTCAGGAATCGCATCCCGGCGTCTAGGCTGGATCGCTGACCCGAATGGTCTTGATCCCACCCATTTGGATCGAACGTTCGGGGAGAATGATACAAAGTCCGCCGATGTTCACGACTGGTTGAAGGCCGCCCGCGCCGATATCCTTTTCGAAGCAACGTCGCTCAACGTCGAGAGCGGTCAGCCCGCCATCGACCACATCCGTGGCGCGCTCAATCACGGAGCCCACGCCATCACGGCCAACAAAGGGCCAATCGTTCACGGCTACCGCGAACTCCGCGATCTGGCCGGCGCGCGCCGCAAGCGCTTTCTGTTCGAATCCACGGTGATGGACGGCGTCCCGATCTTTTCTTTTTTCGATCAACTTCCGGTGATTCATCTGCGGGGATTTCACGGCATCCTGAATTCGACTACCAATGTAATCCTCAGGGAAATGGAAAACGGCCTCGGCTTCGATGAATCGCTGAAGAAAGCGCAATCCCTCGGAATCGCCGAAACCGATGCTACGCACGACATCGACGGCTGGGACGCCACGGTAAAAACCGCGGCGCTGATTACGGTTTTGATGGATGTTCCGGTGCGCCTGGAAGAAATCGAGCGGGAGGGGATTCGCGCTTTGAGTGGTGAGGCTGTCCGGGCGGCGAGGAAAGACGGCCGCCCCTACAAGCTAATCTGCCGCGCCCAGAAAACAGAACACGGAGTTATGGCGAGCGTCCGGCCCGAGCAAATCCCGCTTACTGATCCCATGGCGCGAATCGATGGAGCGTCGTCCTACATTTATTTCGAGACTGACATCTTCCCCGGCCTCGCTCTCACCGAAGAGAATCCCGGCCTGTACGCGACTGCGTATGGAATGCTGGCGGATTTTGTACGGGCTGTTTCCTGATTTGACGCGGCGCATTATCGGTGAGGGGATGGACTTGTGCTCGAATTATTTCTTTTTCTTTCCTGGTGCCACGCGGCGCGGGCGTTGCCTTGCGGAAATTGCCCGAATGATCAGCTTGCGGTGCGCGTTCGCGGGCATGGGAACCTTGGCGCGATTGAGGGCCAAGTTGATGAGGTCCAGAACGTCAGGATCATCGAGCACCTTGGCGTCTGGCTCGCCCGCGTTGTAGAGGCGGATGTTGCGGACCACGTTGCCGCTACCCTTGAGGAGTTTGGCAGGATCGGGGAGGCCTGCGCCTTGCAGAAAACATAGGGTCACACGCCCTGCAGGCAGGACGAGGGAGAAGATTGCTTCGGAAGGACGCTCCGTAGGGCTGAAGCCGATCACCAGCCAGTTGTAATTGTCGTAAATCATCTCGATGGCGCCGGGGACTAGCCTGCGCATCTTTGCGAGGGCGCGGCGGGCGAAGGCAGCGACCTCGGGATCGTATTTGTCGAGGAAGGAATCGAGTTGGGACTGGGCGTGGGCCTGGACAATGACAACCGAGGATGAGGGCGATGTCGGGTGAGTCGATTTCCGGGAGGGCATGATCTGGCTCCTGAGAATGGTCCCGGAGGGACCGCTAATAATAGCCCGCCAGTTGACTGGCGGGAACGCAATCGCCCAAGGCGAACCTCGGGGCAGGCTCTACGGGACGGGTTGATGCGTTTCGATCCTGCCCCGCGTTGAAATGCCCGGCTATTATCTCGCGTCCTCCGGGACGGCTCCGAGCTGCGCTCGGCGGACAGCCGAGGGCGGCTGTCCCCACATGGGCTTTGCCGAAGCCCCGACACCCGAAGAGCGGCCTTCACTTTTTCGTCCACTGGTCGACCCACGCGTTTACCGTCTCATACCAGAGCTTGCTGTTCTGCGGCTTGAGCACCCAATGGCCTTCGTCGGGGAAATACAGCATCTTCGACGGAACGCCTTCCATCTGGAGCGTGGTGAAAAGCTGGAAGCCTTCGCTGACGTCGAGGCGGTAGTCGCGCTGGCCGTGGATGACCAGCGTCGGCGTCTTGAAATTCTTGGCGTACTGGTGCGGCGACCATTTCTGGTACATGGCGCGGTCGTCGTAGGGGGTGCCCTTGAACTCCCAGTTGTTGAACCAGAGTTCTTCGGTGGTGCCCCACGCGGATTCGGCGTTGAACATGCCATCGTGCGACACCAGGCACTTGAAGCGGTCGGTGTGGCCGAGGATCCAATTGATCATGTATCCGCCGTAGCTGGCGCCCAGCGCGCACTCCCGGGTCTTATCAATAAAAGCGTAATGCTCTTCCGCGTAGTCGAGGCCCTTCATCAGGTCTTCAAAGGGAGCGCCGCCCCAGTCGCCGTTGATGGCGTCGATGAACTTCTGTCCGTAGCCGGTCGAGCCGTGGAAGTTGATCATGATGACCACGTAGCCATTAGCCGCAAAAAGCTCGGGATTCCAGCGGAAGCTCCAATCGTCTCCCCAGGCGCCCTGCGGCCCGCCGTGGATCAGGAACTTCACGGGATATTTCTTGCTGGGGTCGAAGTTCGGCGGCTTGACCAGGAAGCCTTGGACTTTGTCGTTGTGTGCGCCGGTGAACCAGAAGGTTTCGAGCGGGGACATGGAAATCTGGGAGAGAATTGCGTCGTTGAAATGGGTGAGAGGTTCGGCCTTGGACAACTGACAATTCGGGGCCTCGTAGCCTGGCGGCATGACTTTTCCGTCGCGATACGAAATGGAGCAAGGCGGCTCGGATGCGGATGCACGATAAAGCTCGATGGGACCTGCGAGGGACATTCGGGTGAAGATCAACGTGTCGCCGTTCGGAGCAACTACCTGATCATCGTTAAAGTTCGAAACCACTTCGCGAGGCCACGAACCCCTTATCTTTGCGACGCCGCCTACCTGGAACTCGTAAATCGGAGAATCGGCTTTGTCCTCAGCGGAGAAATAAATTCGAGTCGAGTCTGGCGACCAAGAAAGCGTTCCTACCCATCGGTCGAAATCCACCGTGAGACTCTTCTTCTCGCCCGTCTTGCGGTCGTACAGCATCAAGCGGAAGCGGTCGCTCTCGTATCCCGGACGCTGCTGGGCGCGGTAGGCGATGTAGCGGCCATCGGGCGAATAGAGCGGCGACGAGTCACTGGCCGGCTTGTCGGCGGTGATGTTTTTGGCCTGTGCCAAAACCTGGACAGCCGAGGCGGCTGTCCCCACATGGTCCGTGCCTGCGCCTGCATTGACGGGGACGATCCAGAGATCGTTGTTGGTGGAAGCAGCCGGATTCTTGTCGTGATTCGAGGTGTAGCAAATCTCCTGCCCGTCGGGCGAGAACGCATAGTCGTCCTGCCCGCCGAGCGAGAACACGGGCGCGTCGTAGTCTCCGGGGGTGAGATCGCGCGCAATTGAGCAGATGCCGGGGCGACTGATCCCATCCACTGCACCACCGCAACCGCAGTCAACGCACAACATAAACAGATGGGTGCGTTTGCCCTCCTTGTAGGCATTCCAGTGTCTGTACAACAGCCCGTCAAAGATCAACGCCTTAACCTTCGATGTATTCGCTTGATTCAGTTTCTTGGCATTGCAGCTTGTTTCTTGGCCCATCGCATTATCCCCCGATGCACCACTGCATTCGGGATAAACGTCGGACGTAAAGAGAATGTTCTTTCCATCCGGGGACCACAGTTCGCCGCTCGCTTCTGTAGCGATTGAAGTCAGCTGATGTACGCCGGTGACGTTTCCGGCTGCACCGTCGAAGTCCGCGATCCAAACCTGCGAGCCGCCCTCCTTGGTGGACATAAAAGCAAACCGCTTTCCATCCGGCGCCCAGCGCGGACGATCTCCATCTTGATCTGAAATCAGCTCCCGCTCTCCACCCCCTGTCATTCCGACCGGAGCCGGATGGTTCGCTGAAGGCGAAGCATCCTGCGCAGTGGAGGAACCTGCTTTTTCGTTCAGCGGAACGATCCAGATGTGCGGCGTCTTGGTGTTGGCTTCGAGGCTCACATCGACCACGCTGAAGATGACCCACTTGCCGTCGGGCGAGACTTCCGGCTCGCCCACGCGCTTGAGTTTCATCATGTCTTCGAAGGTGAAAGGATGTTTAGCCTGGGCGAAGGCGGGAAAGGCGAAAGCTATGAAGGCAAGAGATACAAGAAAGAAGCGGGGCATGAGAGAACCTCCTCGGCAAACGGATGAGTGTAGCAGGGGGATGCTGCCAGCTTCCAGCGCCAGCTTGCCGGCCGGCAGTGGGAATGGCGAACCCGAGAGCATCGTAACTCGCAAGGACAGCAGATTCCTCCACTCCGCCGTCCCCTTCGGCTCGCTCAGGATCCGACTCGGGTCGGAATGACAGGGCTAACTACGGACGCATGCTATGACTCTGCATGCTGCCAGGGATTGACCAGGCGGAGGCCGCAGCCTTCGAAATCGGCAATGTTGCGCGTGGCCAGAACGGCACCGCGAGAACTGGCGATGGCGGCGATCTGCGCGTCGAGGTCCGCGATAGGACGGCCTTGACCACGGCGCCGGACGGCGACCTCCGGAAACGCTCGTGCGGCGCCCTCATCGAAGGGGAGAATGTGCCCGGCAAGAACCTTGCCGAACATTCGTTCCGCACCTGCAAGCAGGGCGTCACGGCGCTTTCCATGGGGCAACAGTTCGATTCCGTATAAAATCTCCGCGACTGTGACCGTGGTGATGAACAGCGCTCCGGGTTGCTGCTGCGACCACCAGGTCAACACGGCGGCCGAAGGAGACGGCCGCATCGGTTCGGAGACGACGTTAGTGTCCAGAATTGTGATCCCGGAGATCACTTGAAGCTGATCTCGCGGATCTTGCGGCGGCGGGGAGGAATGTTCAGCTCGACTCCGCCCAGGGGAGCAAATATTCGGCGGATGGCTTCTCCGAGGTTCTCCGGTTCTGTGTCTGCGCGCGCCAGACCGATTTCCAGCAGCTCGCGAGCTTCCTGCTCCATGGAGTGTCCGTTGCGGGCGGCACGGATGCGGAGGCGGCGCTTCGTATTTTCCGGGAGTTTGCGGATGGTGATACTGGCCATGTCATCAATGATAGCATTGATGGCATTGATTGCATCTAGAAAGCGCTTGGCTTCGGGCGACTACCCGGCTTGACAATCTTCCGCCGTGATCACCGCAAGTCTGGGCCGAAGCCCGATAGCCAGCGTCCGAAGCCCGGATTTTCCGACGGCAACCCCTTGATCGAAATGGCATCCAACGTAGCGGCAGAACTGCAGCGCCCTACCCCCGGCCTCACTGAGCGGAGAGGGGTCGGGGGAGGGTTGCCGCGGTGACGACGGGTTGGCACTGGGTGCTGAGTATTTAGACGGATTTTTCCTTCCTCGCGTTTCGTGGGACAGTTATTCGATAAAATAGGTTTATGAATCGGCCGTACCGTGTTCTTGTGTTGGTTGCTGCCCTGGTTATATCCGTCTCCCTTGCACTGCCTGCGCGCGCCCAAGAAGGTCCGCTGGAAAATACCCCGCCCAAGGGTGTGACGCCCGAGGAAATCATCACGCATTTCGCGGCGCGGGAGAAGTTGTTCAAAGATGCGCGCGACCGTTACACCTACCGGCAAGATATAAGAGTGCAGACTCGCGACGGAGATACCGTCACCGGCGAATACCACGAAGTCTTTGACGTGCTTTACGACGACAAGGGGCATCGCATCGAAAACGTTGTGTTCGCGCCGCAATCTTCTCTGGAGGCGGGCGGCCTGTCCCTTGACCAAGGCGACGTTCAGGACTTCCGCAATCGCCTACCCTTCGTGTTGACCACCGAAGAGGTGCCGGAATACAACATCCTCTACGTGGGGCAGCAGAACGAGGATCAGTTGCACTGCTACGTCTTCGACATTGCCCCGAAAGCGATTGTGGGGAAGAAGCGTTATTTTCAAGGGCGTATCTGGGTGGACGATCAGGATTTCCAGATCGTGAAAACCTACGGGCAGGCCGTGCCGGAAATAAAAGACACCAAGAAGAAGGGCAAAGAGGAACATCTCTACCCGAAGTTCACGACCTGGCGGCAGCAGGTGGATAATCAATATTGGTTCCCCACCTACACTCGCGCCGATGATACTTTGCACTTCAACACCGGAGACATCCACATTCGCGAGATCGTGAAGTATGAAGATTACAAACGGTTCGGATCGAATGTGAGGATTCTGTACGAGGGCAAGGAAGTTCCGAAGGCGGACCAGAAGGATCAGAAAACGCCACCGGATCAGAAGAAGCCGGATGCGGCACCGAACCCGCAGAAGTAAGGTTTCAAAGTTTCAGAGTTTCAAGTCCGCTTGCCGGCCTTTCGCCGAGGGGTCTCAAAGAAGCCGATAGAGCAAGCTGCGACTCCCCCTCAAGGGTTGAAGCCCGTGTTTTTGGGCTCTTGGCGGCACGGGTAAAGCCGTGCCCTTCCCAGAACCATCCATGAAATGGTGCTGGGAAGCTCTGAAATCTTGAACCTCAATAGAACAAATACTTCCGCCATTTATCGTCGCTGCGGCCCATGAGTCGCATGATGTGGCGGCTGGTGTGAAGGTTGAAGGCGCGGGGCTCGCGCATGAGTTTCATGCCGGCTTCGAGCGGAAACTGGTTGCCCTTGCGACGATTGCAGGTGTGGCAGCAGGCGACAAGATTCTCCCAGGTGGATGATCCACCGCGAGAGCGAGGAATGACGTGGTCGAGGGTCAAATCGCCTGATGGCAGGACGGTGGCGCAATATTGGCAGGTGTTGCGGTCACGCAGCAGAATATTCTTGCGCGACAACGCGCGGCTCTGGTGCGGGATCCGGCGATACTCCAGCAGGCGAATCACCGAGGGCACGCGCATGGCAATGCGAGCGGCGTGCAGGAAGTGTCCATTCTCCTCTTCCGTCATGGCTACGCCCTTGAGCACGAGAACCAGAGCGCGGCGCGCGGCGCAAACGTTGATGGGTTCATACGAGGCGTTCAGGACGAGCACGGGAGCGTGCAGCGCGTGCCCGTTGCCATCGTGATGAATGGCCGTCCCCGCGAACAAGTTGGCAGCGTGCCGACCGGAGAATCCCGAATCGCCTTCGATTCTTGCTGACATGATGCTCTCTTGGTCCTTAATTCCTTGTCGTTGTTCTGAGTTCTTAGTTCTTAACCCTTGTTCCTTCCACCCGCGTCTGCAATCGTGCTTCGCGGGGCTTAGCACTCACTAGTTGGATGCCGCAATTGAAAGAGGCATCTTTACAAAATCAGCTGCTGGCGGCGCGAGCCAGCGCAATTTCCCGGGCAGCTTCTTCTTCGCCGGCAATCGCATCGCCGGAGGTTTGAATCTCGACATGCTGCGGGGAAGCCTTGAGCGTACGTGCCACCGTCGCTACCCAGACCCTGGTTGCGCCGGCACGGCGCAGCACCCGCGCGCATTCCGCGACGGTGGCGCCCGT